>Ga0307947_1001119_pt1 | contig 20645 bp, 24 predicted proteins | sample OrgLakmetagen232_FD_201840 | JGI IMG/M metagenome (GOLD analysis project Ga0307947, IMG submission 201840) | Saline water microbial communities from Organic Lake, Antarctica - #232 | ecosystem: Environmental > Aquatic > Non-marine Saline and Alkaline > Saline | place: Antarctica: Organic Lake...
ACGGCCGGCTGCAACGTGGTTTGTAGCCTGCTGGCTCCCTGCACACACGCGTAGAATTCAGGGCACAAATGCACAGATGCAGACTCTGCAGATAGACTGGAATGCAGGTGCAGGTGCAGGTGCAGGTGCAGATGGTGTAACATTGTGTGCGTGTGTGTGTGTGTGCGCTAATGAAGAAAGCCGTGCACACCTGCAGATCACACGTGCAGGAACGGTGTACGTGCAAACAGACACATACAAAACACACTTGTAAGAGTAATTTGTTTACAGACAGGCATCAGCTGTGCACAAGACGAGCTTGCACAAGGGCATGCATAACCACGCATGCACATTATATACTGATATAAATATGTGCACACACATATTATATGGAAAAAAGCATGAAGACTGCACCTGGCTGGATCTATGAGTAATTGCATTGGCTGCATGTTTGAACGGCGAACAACATGTGACTTAAACAGACAAAAATACAGTGAATTCAGTTTAATTCAAATCTTTCTTTATCTTTGGAATAAACTTAAAATACTCCAAGGTCTTCTTGGTAGTCCTCAATGAAGTGGTACCGTTACCATCAAAGTTGTTTTTTAATCTAAAGTTATATGTGTGGAAGTTTGATTCTTCAAGGTCATCTTGGTAATAATCAATGCACTATGATACATACATTACACGAGCAAGGCAGGAGAGAAGATCGAGCGATGCATAATGCCAGGCGACATTAACTCAGATCTCAGTTTTTTGAGGCCAGGAAGCCTTCTTGTGTCGAACTATGCATGGCGACCATTAAATTGCAGTGGTGATGAAGACACGCATCTAGTACTAATGAGTCAGTTTGTTGGAATGTGTGCAACTCTGCGCGGCGCATAATACACCAATTTTACCTGGCAATATTGCGCACTCAGTACAAGCCATGTACATGCACGTCAGCAGACTTCAGGTTGCAAAAGATCATATACAATTACCAACAAGATAAACAAGGGGCAAATTAATATTTTTCACGTGCACAGCGCACGTGCGCCAATGCAGAAGTGCCAAAGGAAATAATACAAGCAACAGCGGAAGCAGGAGATGCATGTCACGCGGAGAGGACCCCACCTCCCAACTTACCTCCTTTGCTACATTTCTCTTGATAGGCAGCCCACACCTCATCGTCGTCCTCCATATCCTCCCATCCAGTGGGCAGCACTGGGGGGAGGCCCTCATCCGCCCGCCTCCGCTGCAACTCATCCCCTGCCAATGTGAATGTGTAATGTGTGGGTGTAAAAGCGCAGTAAATGCACTGGAAGTTCACTCTGTGTGTGTGCGCTTGGGTGATGCAGATGCGCCCTAAAAGATAATACAAGCAACAGCGGAAGCAGGAGATGCACGTCATGCTCACATTTGCGTCACATTTGTGGCGCAATTGTTTAGCGGATGCCCCACAAGATCCATGTCAAAACACGTAACCCAAGCTCAATTCAGCAAGCACAGAGGCTAGAGAAAAGCAAGGGTCCAGCCAGGAACACCTACCTCCTTTGTGCCTGAAGAACCAGGCGACGTCATCAACATCCTTGGGATCTCTGCCCAAGCGTCTCATTGATTGCAGATCCTCCTCCTGCATGCCTGCACATTTCCAAACAGGCTGTACGTGAGAGTATTTTCTCAAGGCGAAGGAATGGGGAGATAAAATCATTGACCATGGGTGAACAGTCTCACCCTGCATCTGCAACACATTCCCTCAGGCTCTGGAATGCCATAAGGCTCGCCGAAATTTTAATCAGTTGGTGTTATCAGTAGACAGGTGCTTCAACACGCAATCTGGAAATAAGGAACATATGTAGCACACCTCTTCCTCCACCATGAACCATGCCCCGCGGGACTGGCGGATCGGTGCACCCACTCTGCAGGAAGCAGAGTGGGCGCACAGATCCAGAGTGCCTTCAGGGCGTCGTCAATGCCCCGTGACACCTCCAAGTATGCCATGTCGGAAGGCATGCGCTCCAAATAAATGGCGTAGGAGGCAGGGTGTACCATGCTCAGCCACAACTGTGGCTCTGTGGCACCAGGCAGGCACACCTGAAGGGCGCACCCTTGCTTCAGCCCAAAGGGGCGAGGAGCGTCTGCAGGCGACCAAAATCACCAAAGGGGGGGGGGGAGGTCATGATTTGGATGGCATGAAAGAACCACACGCATCCAATGTGCATTGCAGGACAGTGATGAGTGAATTCCTGCGATGAGAGGCTAAAGGAGAGAAACGCAAAAATCCAGCAGTGCCTCCCTTACACGTCTATTCTTGCATTCACTCTGTAGCATTAACAGCTTGCTACTGTGCTCTCATACAATACCTGTCAGCGTTTGGGTGATCTCTTTGACACTGGTGCCTGAGACACCAGGGATGTGGCCCACTTTAGCCAGCTCCTTGTTGAAGCGGGCGTTGTCACAACCCTGTGAGACAGCATGGATGGTTGAATGGACGTATGCACGGATGGAGGGATGGCCGGGTGCGTGCGTGGCTGGATGGACGGCTGGATGCATGAATACGAATCCTCTCACCATAAAGATTACAACTTTTGAGCTCGCGCATTGCTGCGCTGCTCGTAAGCAGCTGCAGTATGTGCTGGCGCCCTTCCTGAACTGCGCCCGCAGATGGGACGCTGTCTTGCAGATACTTGCCGTGCCACCAAAAGGGCTCCTGTGTGTGTACATTTGTGTGTGCGTGTGTGCATGTTTATGTGTGTTTGTGTGCGTGTGTGTGCGTATGTGTGCATGAGTGTGCAAATGTGTGTGTAAACAGTTTTTTTTAGTATGCAAACGCTGCAAACATGCAATTTTGATGCTCTATCATGCATAATTAGTGTTATTGCAAGTGCAACTTTTTTTAGTATGCAAAACTGTGACATCTTTTTCAGCTTTGACGCATTTGACAACTTTTGAGCTTCTTTTGCCTACTAGAAAATCTGTGAGTTTTCCCATTGTCACCCAGAAAACTGAGACACCTTTGGGGATAGCGGCTACAATTGAAGTGTGTGTGTGCGCTTCTTGCTTATTGTAGTTTGGACGGAAATCTGGGTAGGCAAGACACTCTGAGACGCCCTTGCAGGAGAAACTATACTGGTACACTTAAAAGTAGGGCTGTGTGGGAGGCGGTAGACAGGCTGGAGGGAACACTTTGAGAAGCTAGTGCCTTATCATAATTGCATGGCTGTTCCCTTGACCATCCACGTGTCGTCGCAAAGACTGAAAAACCTATATCCTCACCGCGCAGTCATTATGCCACGCGTTGTCAAAGGCCAGGTACAGCACATCCTTCTCACCAGCACCATGCACGTCGGACAAGCGCCCCACAAACTGCACATATGCATGAAATGAATTCACGTTAACAAGCAGGGGTGGGCTAGTTTCCTCCCAATGAGCAACGTTCGACATTTGCAGTGTTCGAGGTTTGTTGATGAGGGGGCAACGCATGAGGGCTTTATGATGTGATAACACTGCCTCCTACTGCATGCAGATGAGGTGTGCATGGGTACGCACATAGCTCAGAAAAAGCACAATCAGTAAGTTACAGGCAGCATTCCCTAAAGCAGCAAAAACATGAAGGCGACATCACCTTGTTTGCAACGTCTGCAACATATATGATGTCACCACTTTTGTGGTAAAAGGCACTCAGGCCTTTAGGTGGGTCCTGTGATTATAAAGAGTGGAAGGAAGAGAGAGAGAGAGAGAGAGAGAGAGAGAGAGAGAGAGAGAGAGAGAGAGAGAGTGGTTGAGTGAGTGAAAAGAGAAGGAAGACAGCACGCTCCAGCGTGCAATGAAGGATGCACATGAAAGTAATTAAAACAGTTAACACCACATTTCATTGATTCATGGTGTACAGTGTGTTGCATGGTGATCATGCGGAAAACCAGCAAACTTACTGACCTGGCTGGCACATTCTGGGATGTACTTTGTTGCAGCGTAGGGTGCGTACGAAAATACACAGGCCACGTCAAAGTCTTGTGTGGGCTCCTCCGGCTGCACGCACAGCATGAACACCACGATCGAGTTTAGATCAAAACAGATCCCACATCCCTTTTAGTGAACCTTGAGCACGCACAGCACTCAACATTGTTCACCCCATTTCCACACACCATTGACACAGACCCACCACTTTGGGTGATCACTAAGCGCTCTGCCGTTGCCCGTGCTTCATCGAAGAGGTTACTCATGAGACTCAGATGATCATCTGCACGCATGTGTGTGTGTGTGTGTGTGTGTGTGTGTGTACGCATGTGTGTGTGTGTGTACGCATGTGTGTTTGTGTGTGTGCATTTTGTGTACGCATGTGTGTTTGTGTGTGTGTGCATTTTGTGTATGTGTGTGTATGTGTGTTTGTGTGTGAGTGTGTGCGTATGTGCGTGTGTATATTATGTGTATGTGTGTGTGTGTGATTTTTAGTGTGCGTACCTGTGCATGCACAGCTTGAAGGGGTGTATGTAGGGAAGAGCTATTCAGTGTAGCAGGGGCCAGGAGAGCCCAGGAGATGAAACTCCCAACACATCGAACTGCTGTGGCGTCAATAAAAGAATTAACCACTGGCCCAAAATCGAGGAATTTAAGTGATTCGATTATCTTGGAACTCTTGGACTGAACAATGAATCTTCCTGACGAGATCTCTCACACGAATTGTGACAGAAGTTACGAAGAATATATTTTCGAATTATTTATTTATGTATGTTGGCTTGCGCCGCTACACTCAGTCGCCCACGATTAATAAAAGAATACTAAAAACCCCAATTTCTGAGTATTTGTACCCTTCTGATAGGTTGTAACGCACATCAAGCGTTTCGGACGTGTTGCAAGCACGGATGCTTAGTACATCTGATTTTATCTGATTTTATCTGATATACTTTCTGATTTATTACGACCTGCGTCGTTACACCAAGTATGCTGGTCTCGTGTGATGAGAAGGCGATATGACATTTTGGAAAGGATTCAGAAGATTTAAATAAATTATTAATTAATACACAAATATCCTCAGCAATTTGTGAAGTCCAGTGGACAGGGGTGGGTGGCGCCTCGACTCCTCCCACCTGCATACAGCGCACCAGCGGCTTCAGCCCCTCCTGCTGAGGCCCTCCACCGGCAGCAGGCGCCCAGCTTCCCTTACCCACACAGAAGTGACGCTGTTCACAGATAGACTGTAGACTGTAGACTGTAGACATACAGCAGAGCAGCAGCAGCAGCAAATATAGCGTCCCTGCCAGTGCCGTTGCTACACCCAGTGTGCCTTTGGCTTTGCCCGTGCCCAGAACTCTGCAACAGCAGGTGTCGGGTACAGAGCAGCAGGTGCCAAGCGCAGAGCAGCAGCCGTGGTCCAGCGGGAAAGCCGGCATGCCTGCCCGCATCAACAGAGCAGACCCTCCTGAGGATGCAGCACATGCGGCCGTGCGAACGGAGATAGACAGTAGACAGTGGCGGTGTTGGTGGGGACGGCAAGCTCCCCCTGCCCCGCCTGCCGGAGTCCTGAGCATGATATCTTGCGTATTTATTTGCCATCAGCCGATTGCCATCAGCCAGAGACTCATAGTTCCAGCCAGGTGCACCTCCGTTCCACATGCCCACAAATAACGTGCTGCTGAACTTGACCGAGCACATTTCGAACATGATTATCACCTCCTCCCCTGGATTTGACACGATCACTCCCACTTTCATCAAATGTGCCTACAACCAAATACCCAGCAGCCAAACGTCATGGCAGAGGGTCAGATAATGTCAATGTCATGGCCCCCCACATTGCCTCTCTCTAGTCTGCTCATAAAAAAGGCTCACATTCCCAGGTCTTGGAAAGAGGCCAAGCTTACTCCTATATATCTTATTTCAAACTGATTGCAGTGAGAGGCACACTGTACAGACTGTATGCCAATCTGTTGCGCTTTAAATATTAAAAATGGTGTGGTCAAAACGGTAAAATTTCAGACACACAGTTTCATGTTTATCCAGACGGGAGCACGCTGCAACCGCTTTTTATCCTGTGACACCTCAAGGATGCAGCTCAGAAGGTGCAGGGGGGTTCATCACGCCTGTACACTGCGTTCGTTGACTTCAAACAAGCATACGATTCGACTCCTAGAGACAAGTTGTGGGATAACTTATATTACTGTCAGATGCTTCAACATCTTGTGTCCATGCTCAAGCAAAAGCTTATGCCACGCTGATGAGTACACGACGTTGAATGGAGAAAAAGGAGCAAATGTGCAATTATCTTTTGGTGTCAAACAAGGGTGCCCCCTCTCCCCCCTACTATTCTCACTTGAATGACGTTGACAGCCTGCCTGGGTGAAGGGGTGCAGGGCGCGATTACGGGCATTCACAATTTTACAGTGACCCACCTGCTGTTTGCGAATGATCTTTCCCTCACATCTACTGATCACGACGAGCTACAGAAAAAGAAAAAACCACGCAGGCAGTGAAACCCACACAATTAAGGAAAAGGAGCCACTTTGGTACCGAGTACCGTAAAGCTCCTCCACCACGAAAAGGAAAGGAACAATTAATGGGGATCAAGAGGGTTGCAGGCTTGGCCTGAAAACGGACAGACTATGCTTAACAAAATGAGAGTTTACGCCCAGAAGAAGTCCTTGACAGTAAACACCCAAAGGTTTGAGGTTATGTGCTACAACTCCAGGCCTGGAAGTTTTTTGCCTCCTCTTTTTTTTATTGGCACACAGCCCCCTTACCCAGACACCTTCAAATGTCTCGGTATGGTGTGCGACAGGCAGGTTGAATATTGCGGCTGACGCAGCTTCGCAACCGCCATTCATGGCTGGTACTTTCAGAGTCAAGCAAACCGTCAAGAGTCATGACCTTGCTAACAGATTACGAGCTCATATCTGGCTTTCCCAAACTTACGCAATTCCTGCTTGCATATATGCGAGTCAGATATGGGCTACTCCTTTCTTACGATAAGGTAGAGAAATGGATAACCCCCTTCACGATTGGTGACAGTGCTAAAAAGGGTTCTCGGAGTCAGAGACACCACTCCTTCATGGTGCGTTGTGCGAGAGTGCAGCCTGGAGCCCCTGCAATTCAATTGGTTTTGCACTGCAATGCGCCTGTATAATTCCCTTACCCAATGCAACATTTCCTCGATGAGGAAGGTTTTGCAAGCTGGCATGCCACAGGGCTCCGGGTCACCAGACTGCTAGTCCTCCCACATTCTTTCAGCCAGATCCCCTGTCGCAAGACAATTAAATCAAAGTCGCAGATTTGTGAGCCCTCCGCCGTTTCGCTGATCTTGCACCTCCTGTCGAAAAGACAGGAGGTGCAAGACTAGTCCCCCCCTTCGCTTTAATCGAAGATTAAATGTATTTCTGCGTCTCTCGCATTAAAATTAAATCTGAGATTTAATTTTAATGCGACAGGCTGAGGGCTCCCAAATCTGCGACCTCCGGGTCCAACCTTTCGCATAAAAATTCAATCATGGAAGGCTTGACACAATCTTACATGTTCAAACAAAAGCTGCTGAACTGAGAGCCCATGGTCTCAGTCGGTTTGTCGTGGACCACAGGGACAGATTCAGGGTTTTGGACACCTTTTTCTGATGGTCCCTAGAGAGCGCAATAGCAAAACGCTTACTTATCACCGGTGGTGCGCACTGCCTGCACAAAGAACTATAGATACCCATCCTCCTTATAGGCTTCCAAGATACATGCTTCTTGACCTTCCTCGAGATGTCATTCGCAGTGTGGTTCGTTTCAGACTTTGTGTCCACACCCTTCGCTTTGAAAAAGCAACTTGAAATCCCCTATTTGCGACTTGTGTGAGGCTGATGATGCCGGGATGAAAAACATGATCTCTTTCACTGCACGCACCCTCAGATGGTTTCTCTCCGCAAACGCGTTCTTACTTTCACAGACAGGATCGGATGTGTCTGCTTTATTACACCAGGAAAAAAAGAAAACCCATCTTTTCCTTCATCAACTATATGAACAGGCGAGCAGTCATACTTCTTGACTGAAGGCCTTTAACTCTGTATCAAGGGAAGGAGGGGTATGCCTTGTGCCAGTTGTGGGAGTTTACTTCTAAGGCTGGGGGGGGGGGAGCATCGTGCTGTTTGGCTCCTCGCTCTTTCAGCAAAGGGTTTGGATGCAGCAGCTGCTGCTGTGCTGCGCTGTGCACGCACGCTGTGCGGTGAGCGGCAGCAGTGGCCAGTGGCCAGGGGAGAGAAGTGCAGCAGAGCAGGGAGGCGGTGAGGTGCTGCTGTGAAAAGGGGGGGCAGGTAAATAATGTCCTTGTTGGTTGGAGTGATTGTTACTGGAAGGAGGAGGGGAATGGCATGGGCTGCAGACGGGAGGGGAGGGGAGATGGAAGAGGGGGCCTGAGGAAATGTTGAGAGCTGCAGGCTGGGCTACACGAGGCTTGGTTTGGCCTCTTTGGAGGTCTGTTTGGAAGTCTTTGGTCTGGTCTCTGGTGAGGATGAGGTCTTCACGGAAGGCGCGGTGTGTGCGCGGCTTGGGCTGTGGCTGTGACTGTGGCTGTGGCTGTGCTCTTGGTGGGGCGTGGGGATGAGAGCGGGTTTGAGGCCTGAAGTTGTGAGACGAGGGGGAGAAGGGGCTTGTAGGTTGTAGGGGCAGACAGCAATGCTTTGAATTTCAAACAACATTTCTTTTTTACACCTTATCGCAGCATTGAACATACATATATATGTGGTGGGTCTCATGGGAAAGAGATGGGCCTGTTGAATGTTGGTTGGTCTGCGGGATTGAACTGTGCGATGGTTGGTAGGATGGTAGGGTGATGAACTGGATTACTGCAGCCAACAAGTTGCAGGCTTGCTCTTGGGCAATAAAAACAAGCATTCCGTCCTGTAAGGACTGTACTGCCACACCATACATCAGCGCTCGACTTATTCAGTGCTCGACTTAAGTAAGGGCAGTGTGCGTCTGCCTGTTTTCACACAACCTGCAAGCACACAGAGCCCGTCCAACGCATGCATGCAGGTTGTTTTCATCAGGTTGTTTTCATCATGAGGATGAATCCATTACACTCGCCCTTCATCCTCAGTTTCGCTACATCCGTACCACTCGCCCTTCATCATTAATTTCACTACATCCAGGTCGTGTAGAACGATCCAAAGTTCACGACCTGATGAAAAGCGCAGATCAATAGGTTTGAAGGTGGGCTCCTGACCTAAATCAAATCTGCCTACCGTTGATCACAAGAAGCTGACACGTCATTGGCCCGCCTGTCCTGCCACTCCTGGTTGTGGTGGTGCTGTTGTTGGTTGTGGTGCTGTTGCAGAGGGAGGGAATGTGTGTGGGAGGCGGTTTGTGGCTGTGTTGAGAGGGAGGGTCCAGACAGACAGTCTACTGGTAGCGGTAGTCTACTTGGTGAAGACGGTTTGTCAATGGGTGAGGGTAGTCTGGCTGGTGGAGGAGGCAGCCTGTCTGCTGACGACTGTGGCCTGTCTGTGGGCTGGCGATGAGGAGAATGGTGCACCGTGTGGCGGTCGGCGTAGAATGTGGAGCACCTGAGGAACGACCGACCATGTTTTTTAAATGAGCAAGTTGATGTGGTGGGTTGTACACTGCGTGGCGGTCGGCGTATAATGTAGAGCACCTGTGAGAAGACCGCTGCTTTCAAACGAACAAGCTTGTACCTGCGCTGCTATCTTGTCCAGTGTGTGTGTACGCAAGTGTATGTATGTATGTGTATGTAAACATACATGTGTGTGTTGCTCATGAGCGACCGCCCTACCTGTGTTGTGCCGCATCCTCTTCTCTGCCTCTACCTCCAGACAGGGGTTCTGCCTGAGCAGAAGGTCCGTCGAGATTGCATTTCAGGTCGTGGTGGTGGACATGGGGGTGGGAGGCTGAGGTGGAGCTGTGACGGGCAGCAGCGACAGCTGACGCATGTCGAGGGGGAGAAAGGGTGGACATGCGTTGACTGTGATGTGTGGCAGCCGCAGCTGTGGCTTGTCGAGGGGGAGAAAGCTTGGGAGCACGTGGGCTGTGGTGTGGTGTGGCTGCAGCAGCAGCAGGGGCAGGTTGAGAGGGAGAAAGGGTGGACTTGCTGGGGCTGTGGTGTGTGGCAGCGCCGGCAGTGGTTTGCTGCCGGGAGGGAGAAAGGATGGATGAAAGAGCTCGCAGGGGTCTTGGGCGTGAGTGGTGTGGGAGAGAATGAATTCCAGGGAAAGCAGGCTCCTGGCGCCCTTGCTGCTGCTGCTCATGTTGTTGTTGTTGTTGTTGTTGTTGTTGTTGTTGTTGTTGTTGTTGTTGTTGTTGTTGTTGTTGTTGTTGTTGTTGTTGTTGTTGTTGTTGTTGTTGTGGCTGCTGCTGCTGGTGGTGTTCCTGTCGCAGGGTGATGTTGGTGGCGGCCTTGGGGGGAGCCACTGGCGTGTGAGAAGTGGGAGAAGAGTTGATGGATGATCTGGCATGCACGCTTGCCTAGATCGCCCCCCGCCCTGTGCGTTGGCGAATGGCAAGAACTGAGTTGCACATCACGCTAGATGCTTGAATACCATCCTTGCCAGTAACAGCAATAACAACCTTGATCTTAATGGCATTGGACGCTAGATGCTTGAATACCATCCTTACCAGTAATTGCAATAATAGCCCTGATCTTAATGGCACTGGCTACTTTTTTACGTCAATACTGCAGCCTCTGCGGTATAAATTGCTAATTCTTGCTGAGAAGTGTAGAGCGCAGCAGGTTCTGCAAAAGTTGCGGGTGTTGTCCCTACACAGACTAATTCCAGCAACACTTCTTCTGCCCAGAACCCTTCCATCACAAAAAGGAATTGAACAGTAAAAGTGCACAGTATAATGTGCCAAGACACTGCAATTACCGTATGCACGGACCAAGTGTAAGCAAACACAGGAAGAGAGGAACAAGGGGCGTGTCAATACGCAAGCACAAACACAAACGCAACCCACACACACATACACACACGAGCATAGTTAAACCTCATACCTGGTGTAAGGTGGTGCAAGAAATGATCTGGGCCCCTGGGTGGCGACAAGCTGTGCGTTGCAGTCGTCGCTACCCTAGGGCTGCGTCTTGGAGGGGAGGAAAGGAGGGGAGCCTGGGGAGCCTCAGGGTAAATCTGGGCGGAGCGGGGTTGAGTACCTGCGCTTTGAGCCTGGGCAGAGCTGGGTCGGCCATGCTGGGCTGCACGTGCTGGACTGCAAGCACCCAGGCCTTGTGTGCGCTCTCTTGCTATGGTATCTCTGGAAAGGGAGGGGCCAGCGGATGAAGGCCGTGTGTGTGCCACCAGGAGCGTACCTGCTGCTGATGTTGTGCTCCCTGGCGGCCGTGCTGTGGAACCTAAAGAAGAGTGGGCTGGCAACACAGAGGGACCGGCAGACACAGAGGGCCGTGGGTTTGCATCTGCTGCTGCTGCTCCCCCTGATGATGGAGGACGTGCTGCAGAGGTTACAGACGTAGAGTGGTAGGGCGGCGACATAGAGGAGGGGCCAACTGGCGAGGGCCTGGGATGTGCAGGTGAACCGGCTCCTTCTGTACCAGCGCTGCGTGCGGGCACTGTCGCGTACGATGGGTGAGGGGAAGGGCTGGGGGGCGGAGACGTGCGTGCAGTGTTGTTTGAAGTGGGTGGGGGGAAGAACCAGGGCAAGGTGCTGCCGGAAGGAAAGGGGGCAGCCGGCAGATTAAGCTGGGGGCGGATGGGGGATGAGGGGTGGGGTTGGGGGCGTGAGTCTGGAGGAGGGGGGGTGGGGGAAATGGTAGTGGCAGAGACACTTGGGCGGGGCACCGACCAAGATATGCCTCCAGAGGTTGGATATCCATTTATGCATGAGTTTCTGACCTCGCCCCTGAGAGAAGTTCTGAGTGCTGAGCAATACCAACTGATTGGGATGGTATGTAACCTCTAGGCAGTTTCGATTGTAGTGAGCCTGTTGCCTGTCCTGTGCTGATTGAAGAGACCTTTTAGGCACGTTTCAGAGTCTCGTGCAGATTTGATGCAAAATTTGATGCAGCTGGTACATGAGACTGTGTGGTGCGGTCAATTTCTGCAGCAAATGGCATGCGCGGATGCCTGCCATTATTCAGAAAGAATGGAGTGCTAGAAATTGATGTGTGGTAGGAATTGTTGGAAGCAAAAGCAGCTGCTGGCAAGTATAAGTCCCTGTCATCCCTGGATGGATTGACAAAGGTGCAGAGGTAGCACTCAAGAACTCTGTTTGTTCTTTCTGTCTGACCGTCTGTCTGAGGGTGGTATGCAGTGCTGAGCGTAACTGAGTGCCAATCATCAGGTGCAAGTATGTCGGAAAGAACTTTCCTGCAAACTGAGTGCCTCTGTCAGTGATGAGAGTCTCTGGCTCTCCGTGTTTGCACTCTACATGCTAAAAGAAGATGTGCGCAATTTCTTCTGGAGGTTTCTGAGTGCGTGATTTGACCCTCTGGCAGGCATCACACTGTGCCATAAACCGTGTGACATCTGTGGTGTAGTTCCTTTCTGCTGGAGAGAATTTGCGGCTGTAGTAGGCAACTGGATGCCCCTCCTGAACTAGAACAGCGCCAATGCCATTGACTGATGCATCTGCAATGACTGCGGAAATAGTTTGCAAGGCCAAGGAGAGAGCGAACTTGTGTGACATCAGCTGGAATTTGGCCACTCTTGAAGTGCTCTGATTCTCTTTGGGTCTACTCTGAGGCCATGTTCTGATACAATGTGTCCCAAAAATTCAAGCTCTGAGCGATTAAATTCACACTTGGGCAGTTTGGCAAAGAAACGTTGCTCGAAGTGTCTGAAAAACCAGTTGCAAATGCTGTTTGTGCTCCTCAACTGATTGGGAGAAGATCAGAATGCCATCCATGTATATGACAACAAACATACCGATGTAGGGGCCACAGGCTTGTTCATTGTGGACTGAAATGTTGCTGGTGCATTTGTCAGACCAAAGCACAACACTTCAAACTCATACTGTCCGAATGGTGTTTTGAATGCTGTTTTTGGAACATCTTCTGGGGTGATGCGGATCTGATGATAACCAGACTGTATGTCAACGGAAGAGAAGACCTTTGATTTGGACAACTGATAAAAAATAAAGGTCTTCAACGCGCGGAAGCGGATGTCTGTTGCGGATTGTGATAGCATTGAGTGCTCTGTAGTCAATGACCATGCGGAGAGTACCATCCTTTTTGGACACAACATAATGGGTGCACCATAAGGAGATGCAGATGGGCGGATCCACCTCTTTTCCATCAGTACTGAAATTTGGCGCTTGGCCTCTTCCTGCTCACTGGGACTAAGCCTGTAGATAGGCTTGAACGGAGGTTTGGCACCAGGCTCCAGTGGAATAGTGTGGCCAATCCCTCTGTCGGGAGGCAAACCAACTGGAACATCCTGAAAAACATCTCTGAAATTGTTCAATATTTTTGAAGCTCATTTTCTGGAATGAGACTGTTTGAACACTGATCGAATTGACTGGCCTGTGCTGAGGCAGAGAAAATTTGTTCTGAGGAATGGAATTCTGGGCGGATCCAGAGTAATGCAACATTTGCTCCCGCATCAATGCAGGCATTCGCTTTGATGCGCCAATGATTGGGCTTCAGCATGTGCAAAGAGATTGGTGTTTTTGGTGACAGAAGCTTTGCTGCAGCTTGGGTAAGTAGCACTAAGAATTAGATACTTGAGGCCTCTGATGTTCAACTCAAGCATTTTGGATCCATAATGCTGCCTTGTACTTGCGGAAGACTGTTTCTCCAAGTATGAAATCAAATGTTGCAGTTTCACCTGAAACAACGTACGCCTCAAAGCTGATCTGGGCGTCTTCCAGCTTCAACTGAGCGTTGATGGATCCCAGAATGTGCAGAGAAGAGAAATTTTCTGCAAGTTTCACAGATTGCATGTTATTTGATGGACGCATGTGGAGCTTATGCTTTGCAACAAATGATTGGCTGCAGAATGCATGTGATGATCCTGGATTTGCAAGACAAGTTACAGTTGCAAATGAGGGCAGAAGCTGTCCATGAAAAACCTGGGTCAGCGAAGTTGTTGCAAATGAGGACAGATTTGGCCGAGGTACTGAATTGTCTAAGTAAACTGCCACTGCATAAGGTAGAGGGGCACTGGTGCCTGGTCTTTTCTGTCCCTTAGCAATAGTTTTGACACGCGGCAGACCTTTGTTTTCCAACAGAGTAGAGTGAAATGATTGAACAGAGGTGCCACAAATATTGTTGAAGTGTGGTGTGGCGCTGATTGTTTGGCCTTTGCATATCTTGAATTTTGCTTGCTGATAGACTTTGATTTTCTGGCAGCCAAATCAGAGTTGTGTGGCCTGCGGACTGAGCCTTGAATGGAGCATAAGGCTGAGAGAACAGATGTTGAGCTTGAACTTGCAAAAGTTGTCCAGAGAAAAAGGTGTAAACAAAAATACATACACCTGGTACAAATGCGTTCAAGTCTGAAAAGAGCAACTTAAAACTATACTGATCGTGTCCCCAGGGAACTGGGCCACAAGTCAGAAAACCCTGGGCAATTCCCTATGTTGGAGGAACCAAGTCATCTGGATATGGCTTGGGTGAGCTTGGACATACATTGGGCATGTGCTTGCCACGCATGCACCTGAAGCACGTGCCTGCGTGCTTGTGCATGTGGTAGTCTGCTAGGCTGAGATTGCGCCCGAAAACTTGAACTTGGTCAAGGTGGTGTAATCCTCCGGCTTGCAGCGTGGAGGGGGTTTGCCACTGATTGCTGCACCTGAGCATCCGTCACCAAGGCTTGAGACACCATTGCCTGTACGGCCACCACGGATGGACTGAGATGATGCTGCTGGAGCTGTTGGAGCTAAGTGTGCACCCCTGCCGCGGCTTGAGGGACCACCACTGAAGATGCCCCTGCCACGAGCAGGTGCAGCCATGGGGGCTGCGCTGGCCTGAGTGCTCAGCTTCTGTTTCTTCTGGGGCTGTGGCTGATCCTCAACTTGAGTGTTGTTGAGACGAGCAAATCGCGGATTGACTTGCTGCATGACATTGATACGTCTCTCTTAACCAACAGTAAATTGAATTAAACGATCTAGGTTGGTACAATCCTTACCGTTGTGGTCAACAATGCATTCTGTGCGAAGCTAAGGGGCCTTGCTGAAAAAGCGAAATTTCTGGAGTGCTGAGGCCCATCTGATTCAACGGAGAAGCATTCCACGCAAACGGGTCAGCAGAGATCCTCAGCCAGCCATAGCGTTTCTTTCATCTCTTACAGCACATGCAAATACCAGCGCAAGGCTATTGATTTCCTCTAGGCCTGGCGTGCAACGCACCCTATCACAGATGTCTCCTCTGTCAAGAGCGCTTTCTTGAAGCGTTTCCAATCAGAGGTGCGCAGTCGTGCAGCAAAGGCCAGGGATGCAATTTTCAGTAGGCAACTCAGAATGTCAATGAGCATGTCTGTACAGGACTTTGCCAGTTAAAGAGCGCTACCAGAGGAACAGGCGGAGGCATCACAACAGCTTGCTGTTGCTATAGGTGCTGCTGAAACATCTGCTTAGCCATCTGAGCGGCTTGCGCAGCAATGGCCTGCTGAGTGGCCTGGGCCTGCTTGGCTTGAACCTGCAACTGATGAGCTTGAGCAGCTTGGGCTTCTTGAGGAAACTGATCCTGCTGAGCCTCTGGCATTTCCAGATCTGGATCCTCTCCCAATGGGAAGGAGTTCACCGGGTGTGCTGATGATAGTGAGGGATGCTCTTCCTGAGCACGAGCAATAGAGCAAACGGAGTACTCTTGAAGTTACTGACTATTTCTAAGAAGGTCTGATTTTCTTGCTGATCTGATTCAGCAGCTGATATAGCAGATCACAACGAATGGAGTTGCGGAGAGAAGTGTTGCAGATAGAAAGAGGCATTGTTATGCACGAGCAGCGTGCACTAGGCAAGCACGTTGCTTGGCAAATTTGTGGACAACCAACAGACTGGTGCAACAAGGAGGTACATGCAGGCTTGTTTCCCGTACCGGATTGGCGTGGAGAATATGGCCAATGCAGCTCAAGTGGCAACCTTGGACTGCCCTGCCTGCTGGATTCCTGGGAGAAGGAGGTGGACTGCCTCCGTACTGACGGATCAGACGTGACTTGACAAATTGAGAGAGAACTGGGTCAGAGTGTCCTCGAGGAGGAATGGTTGCTGACCGTGCGACTCCACCAAAATGTAACGAAAATTACTGGGAAAGGCGGATTTGAACCCGCAAGCGACACTGCACTAGTGCTTTCAGCTATTTTAGAAGAATACTGACAACCCCGATTTACTGATATTTATACCTTTCTAATAGGTTTTCATCGGATTGATACGCGTTCGGACTTGTTGCAAGCGCGGATGCTGGGTACATCTGACTATATCTGATATATTTTCTGATTTAACTCGACCTGCGTCGTTCACGTGATGATTTGATGCGAGCACTGATGCTGAGTAAAACTGATTATATCTAATTTATTGCTGATTTATTACGACCTTCATCGTTACAATTCCTCGGGCTTCAGAATTGCGATTATTGATTTTGTATGCATATTTTATATTTCAAATCAAACTTTTTATAACTCCCTCTTGCAATGGCGTCTGGACCCAACCTTTTGGAGGTAAGTATGCTCGACTGCACCTTAGTAGACAATCCTGCGGGATTTTAACCGATTACCACGGCAGCCGGTCCCGTCTCGGCAGCAGACTGAGCACGGACAGCTCGCGAAAACACTTGTGTTTACTCATGCACTTCTCTCCACCGATCAACAACAGCAAAAGCTGCAGAAGCTGGGCTTGGAAAGCACGCCAGAGGAGTTTGTCGAGAGCCTGCCGGTATCCGTCCAGAGGTGAGTCCGTTCGGCTTGCAGCCTTGCCCTCATGGTAGTGTCCACAGCTGAGACGGAGCCCACAATGCACCTGTGTGTCTTAATCCAATCCCTGTGGTTCACAGGAGGGTGGAGGCGCTGCAAGACATCCAGAGCAAGCATGGCGAAATTGAGACGCAGTTCCGTAAGGAGCGCGCGGCGCTGGAGCTCAAATACGAGCAGCTCTACGGTTCGTGTATATTCATCGAGTCGCATCCAGAGAGGGGAGCTGCAGAACTAACTTGACCGCCAAAACTTCCATGCAGCTGATTTGCCTGAAAACCATGCAATATTGCATGTTTGTGAGGTGTGGGTGCCTGTGTTTGTAAATGCTTGTGCTTGAGCAAGAAGGAGGGACAGGTTCAGGGATGTGCAGGCGTGCCTAGTGTATTCGATAACCCTTACACTCAGTTCAGACCAATACAACGCCCTTTTGGCATCTGAAAGCACGCAGCCTGGCACATTCATGGATGCAGGCAACTCAATCGCGTGTACACACACACGCATGCGCGCACGTGCGTGCACACACACACACACACACACACACACACAATACAAACACACACATTCATCCCACTGTACAAAGGACTAAGTGTATCCACACGCCTCATCTTGCAGCTCCTATGTACGCTGACCGAGAAGCCATTGTGCTAGGAGAGAAGGCAGTGCCCGCTAAAGAGGGCGATGCTGCAGAGGATGGTGAGCACAAGCACACAAATCACACACACGCTTGCATACCCGCCCGCACGCACACACACACAGGCACATGCATGCGTGCACACATCCATGCGTTCACATACAAGCATATACACACACGCACACATATGCACATGCACGCTCACACACGCGCACACACACTTGCACACACACATACACACATACACACACATGCTCATACACGCGTGCAAGCAAGCTCCTGCCTTCCTTTTGCTCCTTCATGTATCCAGTCAAGGGTGTCCCTGAGTTCTGGCTTACGGTCATGCTCAAGAGTGATGTTACAGCTGACCTCATTAAAGACAAGGACCTGGAGATCTTGCAATTCCTGAGCAACGTCACGGTGTGTGGATGTGAAGATGTGTGTGTCCGTGCTGCATGTGTGTGCGTCTGTGTATTGGTGCATGTAGCTGTGGATTTGGGTATGTTTGTTGCTGTGTGTGCATGCATGCGTGCAGGTGTGCATGTGCGGGGGAAGAGTGTGTGCTTTTCATATCCCCCATTGGCAAATCAAAATGCACATTGCTTGGAGGATGTCCTTGACAAGGTGCTAAGCATTGCTCTGTTTGGTAGAGAGAGCTTGCATTCTGTCTCGTATGAGCGTGACCTCACGATTGGCCGGGACCATGTATACGCATATTTACATTCTGTGCATAATTTCCGGCACGGAATTCACAAGCTGTATAGGAAAATTATGGTCCACACGGATTGTGTACGATGATTTCAGCAGAAAAATACTGTATACACGGAAATGTACGGCGCATGTTTATGTACGATTGTCGCCAACACTAGTGTCCCTACGCACAGGAGAGTATGGGCATGTTAGGAAGAAAGGCAAGGCGCAATTTGGCCCATCTGCTGCTGCTGCTGCCGTTGTGTAGAATTGTACAAAAGTGCAGGCTGCCTCTGACACGCATGTAGAATGAGGGCGCTATAGTAGACAACAATGCACAACATGGCCCAATTTCTGCTGCCGTATACACGTTTATTGTATGCGCATGCTGCTTCTGACTCGCATACAAAATGAGGGCTGGCGGCCCCATTCCACAGCAGACGATCATGCACAACACGGCCCGTTTTCGGCTGCTGCGTAAATGACCTCTTATACTTACATGCGTGCTGCTTGTCACACGCATGCAGAGCGAGAGCGTTATAGGGGATGACGGTTTACCACGGGGCTTCAAGCTGTTCTTCCATTTCAGTGAAAACCCTCACTTCAGCAACGCGGTGAGTGCAGTTGCACACGCATGCATGTACGTAGCTCCGTTCCTTATTGAAAGCAGGTGTTACCTTCGGACATTTGTTTGGTTCCTGCCAAACCACACTGTCAGTGCACCGATTAATCTTGGCTACTTGCATGCACCTGTCGGCTGTGTGTGTGTGTGTGTGTGTGTGTGTGTGTGTGTGTGTGTGTGTGTTGGTGGTTGAATATTATCCTGCTCAAAATGCGGACAAGGCAGGAACACAGTAATTACAATCGTGACAATGGGTGACAAAGGGTAGAATGAGCACACCTCAGGTTGGGGCAACCTTCAGCAAGGTTGTGTGGTTAAAAGTTAATTTCTGGCCGAAGTCTGTAACAGCCACAACTGATTCTACAAGCTCAGATACGCAGGGCAAAAAGCCACAGGCCAGCAGATAACCACATCTCTGTTTTTTTGCCCATAGCCAAAGCCCTAACATTTGAGTCCGTGTATAGGCCAGGGAACACGTGGGTGCAACCATTCCTGTGAGCTTGGTGCGATTGAACATGTTAAAGTGAAGAGTATGAACATGTCGATTTGAAGAAAACGAACCGACCCTCTAATACTCGTGCCTGTCCAGCTTGTCCTGCTCAGGTGCTTGGGAAGGCATAACAATTGCTGCCTAATGGCGATGCCTCACGTATAATCAAAGAGGGACGACTGGCTGTGTTACGAGTGCCTGTCTTGCGTTTCCTGCTCAGGTGCTTGAGAAGACGTACCTGATGTTGCCTGAGGATGACGGTGTATTGGAGAAGGCTGAGGGCACCAAGATTGACTGGAAAGCAGGTGCAGTCTTATACCTTGTGCTTCCATTTTTCTACTGTGAGGAAGTGCCGAAAAAGCAGAGGGCCGTTCAAACAAAGCCGGATGCATGTTCGACAATTGGCTGATCAGCTACACCCGGCTGATCAACCCAACTCTTGCAAACGCCTTCACACCCTCGCAACTTGGGTGATTAATTCCATTTTGCCTTAGTGTGTGTGGCAGCTGTGTAGTTCCTTGTCGGTGCTGTTCTTTGAGGTTCCTTTCGTTGGTGGCTTCCCCTACTGGCCAAGCATCCTGATGGCTCAGTGGAGTGGGTAAAAATCACCGCCACAAAAAACGTACTCTCACGTGAGTGTATCAGCTCCCGCAGCTTAAACATACACACATATAAGCCAGGCCGCGGGGGTTTTCGCTGCTCTCGACAATGAGGTCATGAATTCCTCCTCGCATTCGCTCTCGTCAGTGCTGTAAGCGAGTTGGTTGCTAAATGAAAGCTGCAGATTACGTTTGTTAGCTGTGGTCTGGCCTGCTCACTGGCCAGTGCTGCGATTTTGTTGCATTTGGGGTAACACCTCGAGCTTGGAATGAGATCATTGATTTGAACAATGATGGGCATGAAAAGCATCCAAACAGTAACTTTCCTTTTTCCACTCCTGGAAAAGAGCTTGGCAAGCTCCTCCCGTTTGGTCGTAGAAGCTTCCGACCTTTAGCAAAGTTAGACAGCAACAGGGATGTTTCATACGGCGTATTATACAAATACTCCGTATTGTATTAACACATATATAACCGTGCGGCGCATATGAGCATTACCGCGCTGATCCTGGTGGAGACGCCTGCTGGCTTAGCAACAGCTGTGATGGCCAGGGGGTTATTACCATTTCACCAAAAACTGATTGCGAGTTTTATCAGCTTTCATTGCCCTACTTCAGGCGATGGGAGTTAAATGCCTCTCAACAAACGTACTCCTTATACGTTAGACACAAAGATCAGAGTATGAGCTTAAAAATGCCCCTACCATCGGCTACTTTCAGCATTTTGGCACTTCTATAACCAATGCTTATTCAACTCATTTCGTCAAGTCATCTGGCTTGAATGCGAAAGCAAAGTTTCATTATAGAAGCTTGTCATATGCCTGG
>Ga0307947_1001120_pt1 | contig 20643 bp, 25 predicted proteins | sample OrgLakmetagen232_FD_201840 | JGI IMG/M metagenome (GOLD analysis project Ga0307947, IMG submission 201840) | Saline water microbial communities from Organic Lake, Antarctica - #232 | ecosystem: Environmental > Aquatic > Non-marine Saline and Alkaline > Saline | place: Antarctica: Organic Lake...
CTGTAATTGCTGCTGCATATCTTCCTTGCTTTGCACTGCCTCTGCCAACTGCTGCTGTAGCGTCTCAGACTGCTGCTGCAGACCGTCCTTGCTTTGCACTGCCTCTGTCAGCTGCTGCTGTAGCGTCTCAAACTGCTGCTGCAGCTCGTCTTGACTTTGCACTGCCTTTGCTGCCTGCTGCTGCAGCTGCTGTAATTGCTGCTGCATATCTTCCTTGCTTTGCACTGCCTCTGCCAACTGCTGCTGTAGCGTCTCAGACTGCTGCTGCAGACCGTCCTTGCTTTGCACTGCCTCTGTCAGCTGCTGCTGTAGCGTCCCAGACTGCTGCTGCAGCTCGTCCTGACTTTGCACTGCTCCTGCCAACTGCTGCTGAAGCATCTCAGACTGCTGGTGCAGACCGTCCTTGCTTTGCACTGCCTCTGTCAGCTGCTGCTGTAGCGTCCCAGACTGCTGCTGCAGCTTGTCCTGACTTTGCACTGCCTGTGCCAACTGCTGCTGTAGCATCTCAGACTGCTGCTGCAGCTCGTCCTGACTTTCCACTGCCTTTGCTGCCTGCTGCTGCAGCTGCTGTAATTGCTGCTGCATATCTTCCTTGCTTTGCACTGCCTCTGTTAGCTGCTGCTGTAGCGTCTCTGACTGCTGCTGCATATTTTCCTTGCTTTGCACTGCCTCTGTCAGCTGCTGCTGTAGCGTCTCAGACTGCTGCTGCAGCTTGCCCTTGCCTTGCACTGCCTCTGTCAGCTGCTGCTGCAGATCGTCCTTGCTTTGCACTGCCTCTGCTGCCTGCTGCTGCAGCTGGCGCTGCAGATCCTCCTTACTTTGCACTGCTCCTGTCAGCTGCTGCTGCAGCTGCTCTGCGTGGAGTAGCGTGATGTTGTCAGCCCCTTGCTTGGCTTCCTCCAACAGCTGCTGTAGCTCCTCCACCTGCCATTCTGCTGCCTCACTGTACTGCCTGGACGTTATGAGCTGCCGCTGCAGGATGTCCACCTATTTGCAAGATGCATCAAATCATCAAAGTTTTTGTGACCCCATCAACACAAGTAACACATTCGCTGGGATTTTTCTGTGTGATGCATACGCGTATCATGTTTTGATAAGTGTTTGCATGTTTTTTGCATGATTTTTGGAAATGTGCTTGTGTACATGGCTAAGTGATAAATCATGTACATGCACACGTGCATGAATGAATGCAAGTGTGTTTGTGTTCTGCTGCCCACCTCTTCAGCAGCTCCCGCAGCCCTCTGCTCAGCAGCCCCTGCCCTCGCATATGCCTCTGCTGCACTGAGCTTTGCTGCTACTGCTTCGGCAACTGCCTCTTCTCCTTGACCGGCACGCGCATCTGACACAGCTTTGGCTGCCATCACCTCTTCCAGTCTGCTTTCTACCTCTGCAATCCTTTGTGCTGCTACTGCTGCACCCGTCTTCCATGCCTGCACCTCTGTCTGGAACTCAGCAAGACTAGCCTGGATTGCATTGGTACAAATAAAGGCGTAAATGTGCAAACTGCAGCATTACCTTCTGAGGGTCTTATTGTCATTAATGGTGTGCCAGTAAAGCAAGTTTGTATTCTTTCGATCAAATGATGGGAGCAACTAAGATAAGCATGACTATTTGCAAGGCTGCTTGTGCTTATCGCCGATTGCGCGCATTTTGGTAAGCACTGATGCACAGACTTCAAAACTCTGGCTGAGCGGTTATCAATTGGCAACCCACATCATCATGTTTGTTTTATGACATCTGTGAACGTGCAGGAGTGACATGCTGTACCATGGACCCTGTAAGCGCTCTATTTATAGTACGCAAGAAATCAAACTGTTTCACCAACTGTAATTAATTAAGGCTGCTAGTTAATTCATTAGGGATGCTAGTTAATGTACTGTAATTCGTTTGGGATGCTAGTGTAAAGGAAAAAAGGAGGAGCATTTGGAACCAAGCCTGCTGTCTCTACTTCTAAAGATTTATTAGGTGTGTTAATTTTATTCTTTGTTTTTGCATGCTTAGTTTTCTTTTATCCCGAATTATTAGGACATCCCGACAACTTAATTCCAGCTAATCCTTATTCAACACCTCAACATATTATTCCTGAATGGTATTTCCTCTGGTTCTATACTATTTTACGTAGTATTCCAAATAAAGCTATGGGTGTTATTGCTATTGCTATTACTTTTGGTTGTTTATTTGACGCTGGGGCGGCGCGTCCCTCCCCGAAGGGGGGGTAAGCGACCCCCTCACGGGGACCCCCCTACGGGGGGAGGGAAGGAGGGCAGGAGACCCGTGAGGGGGACCATGCTGTCTGCTGGCCGCAATTAGAGCAAGTGTGACTCTCTTCTCCTCATTGCCCATAAGAATCACCGCGAGTGCCTCACTCACCTGTGCTGCACGGTGCAGATCTCGCTCACACTCCAGCACCTCCATTGCCTTGGCGAGCTGCTCCTGGTGGCTAGCAGATGCCGCTGCAACTGCCGCAGCCAGTCCCACCCCACACTCAGCAACCTGCCTGGTGAGTTCCTGACCCTGGTCCTCACTGGCAAGCAACTGTGCTTCAAGCTCACACACACGCCTGCTGTGCGCTGCTGCAGACACCTGGGCAGCATCCACCTGGGACTGTAACCTTGCGGCCTCCTCCCTAGCTCTGCCCAGCAGCTGTTCCTTTGCCTCTGTAGCACCTTCCAATTCAGCCTCCAGGCTCTGTACCCTGCTGCTGTTGCTTTCTGCTCCCTCTCTAGCACCTGCCAATTCAGCCTCCAGGCTCTGCACCCTGCTGCTGTTGCTTTCTGCTCCCTCTCTAGCAGCTTTCAACTTAGCCTCCAGGCTCTGAACTCTACTGCTGCTGCTGTTTTCTGCTCCCTCTCTAGCAGCTGCCATCTCAACCTGTAGACCCTTCACCAAGCTGCTGCTGCTCTGTGCTTCCTCCCTGGCAGCTGCTAATGCACCCTCCATGTTCTGCACCTGCTCACGTAGCATGCCAGCCTCTTCCTCAAATGCTGCCCGCTGTCCCTCTGCCAAGGCCCTTGCCTCATGCTGCGCACACACCTCAGCATGGCTGGCTGCCAGCTCAGCAGCAAGGCTGGAGGTGTTCTGCTCGTGGAGCGCACCCAACTCACGGCACCGTCCATCCAGCGCGACCTCAAGCCCTGCTGCATGGGCTTGAGACGCAGACAACTGCGTGTGGATGAGCACGACTGTTGAGGTTGAGGAGTACATTGTAGCAGCAGCAAGTTGGGGACCAGGAGTTAAGGCTACAGCTTTCAAGGCAGATACAGTGATGGTTAGCAGGAGCAAGAGAGCACTCAATTAAAAATTTAGATCCCTCAATATGGTTTCCTGCTCTGAGGTGGCGGCAGCTACTACAAGCACAAATTCATTCGCTGGCATGCAAGAGGCAAAGAATATGGCAACGCACCTGTTCTCTGCTCACCCCAAGCTCTGCTGCCATCCGCTCTGCTTTAATCCACAGCCCCTGGAGCTCAGCAGTTAGCCGGTCCACCTCTTCCCTTTTTCCTACCAGCTCAGCTGACAAGCTGGAGACCTCCTCGCTCCCTGAGTTCCTCACTTCAATCTCAGCACTGAGACCTGCCACCTCCTCCCTGCTCACAACCAGCTCCTACATGCATGCGCGTGGTTTTTACTGTGCTTTTACACTGTACTGTGCTTGGCTGTTTTACGAACCATTAACAAGGCCCCTTGCAATAAGCCAGCCTGGATGAATGGCGAGGTGCCCAGATGTACCCATTAAATATTTACATATTTTGACATGTATTCGCCTGCAGTCCTGGTCGTTGTTTATAGGTGTGAAGAATGTGATTCAAGGTACAGGTGTGCCTCTCTTGTTTGAGGTTACAGGCGCCATAGCAAGCACACCAGGCTGTCTGGGCTCACGACACTTGCTGCAGCCTCTAAAAAGTTGGGGGCCTCAAGATTATCTTTGTGTCAAAATCTGTTGTGCCGTACTCAGACAAATCACTTGGACATCCTGAACACTTCTTAAACAAGACTTTCAAACAACTGCACTTACTTCACCTGCGCGCACAAACTGTTTCCGCTTACTGACCAGAGTTCCTATGTCTAGCGTGCAATTGCCTTAGGAGACCAACCTGTTCTGCTGCCCGCGCCCGCTGCATCGCGAGTGCGGCATCTGCGACTGCATCTGCTGCTGCCGCGCGTGCATCTGCCAAGGCTGCTTGCAGCTCGTGCTGAGCCTCGTCTAAAGTTTGAGACTCTGTGAGGTGCCATGCGCGGCTCTGCAAATTTAGCCACGGTTAGGAACAAGGTCAGAAGCTGATACTGTTTTTGCTAGGATTTACTAAAAAACAATAATACTGGCTGAAGTTAAAAGATTCTTTTTAAACTGTTATTGTGTTGGCATTCCAGATCGTCCCCTCATCAATTGTATTAAGCTTTATCATTCTTTGCTCTTCTGGCGTTTACCTGCAGCTCCTCTTGTGCCTGTGCCAACTCAATCATCAGGCCCTGTGCCTCTCCCTCTGCAGCGTCCCTCCTCGAATGTGCCTCCTCACACTCCATCTGAGCCTGTGCCAGCTCATGCTGCGTGGCTTCCGCACGCTGCAAGGCTTCTTGTAGCTGCGAGTGTAAACCTCCAGCTTGCAGCTTTGCCTCCTGGAGATGCTGCTGCATGGCCTCGACTTCCTGCTGGGAGTCCTGAACCTGCTGCTCCAGTTGTTGCTTCTGATCTGCTAGTTGCTGCTGTGATGCACTGCCATACTGCTGCATATCCCGGAACTGCTGCTCCAGCTGTTGCTTCTGATTTGTTAGCTGCTGCTGTGATGCGTTGGCGTGCTGCTGCATTTCCTGGATTTGCTGCTCCAGCTGTTGCTTCTGATCTGCTAGCTGCTGCTGTGAGGCGTCAACGTGTTGCTGCAACCCCTGGATCTGCTGCACCAGTTGCTGCTCCTGGTCTGCTTGCTGCTTCTGCTCATGATCCAACTGCTGCTGCTTGGCATCAGCATCCCGCTGAACATCTTGAACTTGCTGCTGGAGCTGGTACACCTCTTGCTGTTGCGCGTGTGCTACCTCTGCTTGCTGTTGCGCGTGTGCTACCTCTGCTTGCTGTTGCGCTTGTGCTACCTCTGCTTGCTGTTGCGCGTGCTGTTGCGCGTGTGCAACCTCTGCTTGCTGTGCCTGGTGTGCTTGAATTGTGATGAATCGCTGCACCTCCACCTCAGTTGCCTGTTGCTGCAAGCATGAGGCTGCTGTGTCTGCCTGTTCGGCTCCTCTAATTGCTGCCTCTAGGCGGTGAGCTAAGAGTGAGAGAGCACTCTGCTCTGCTGCTGCTGCTGCCTCAGCCTGCAGGCAAAGAGGAGCATGTACACAGTGCTTATTGATAAACGGCTTAGTGCATAAAGAGGGCACAAAGAAGGGAACAGCAAGCTGGTGAGCCTCAAGTGAAGCTACTTTGGTGATGAGAAGGCATGTTATATAAGAGGAAGCAAGGCTGTGAATGAGGGGTGGTGAGTGGATTTGGGTCGAAGCAAGCCGATTTCTGTGCAAGAAATGTTTTATACGAATAGTTGCATTTGAAGACTTTATAAAGGTGCTTTGAGCAGCAGTTGCCTGTTCTTCAGATGACGATGCTCAAGGAAGCTTCTCTCCTTAGCTCCAGCAAGCGATCGATCTGACACTGATAGCCGCATACATTCAAGCTGTTTACCCTATGCACCAACAAGTGCAGTATCGCCTCATTTCCCCTTTTTGTAAATTATTAACAATAGTGCACTTCCTCTTTTATTACGTCACTGCTTCGCTTGTTCACACACTTATTTTCCGCACCTGCTTGGCTTCAGCCTCCTTCTTAGTCACCACCTCACCCTCCAGCTCTACCACCCTACGCTGCTTCTGCTCAATCAGATGCTGTAAGTTATCAGCACAGTGCCTGGCCTCCAGCAGTTGCTGCTCATTCTGCTCAGTCGCCTGCTGCTGTGAGGCTTCTACGTGATGCAGTCGAAGCTGCAATGCATCACGCTCAACCACCAGAGCAGACTTGTCACGCTCAATGCCCTGCGTGACATGAGGTGCGTGTAACACAAGGGATGAGGGTATGCTGCAATAATTGAATACGTGCCACTTAAAAATGGCAATTTACGTAAAAATACATGCGCATGCCACTGGCACGTTGTGCTTCGCACAGACTACACAGCCCAGCCCTCTCTTGACTGCTCTAATGTCACCACCTCCACGTGCCGGAGCAAAAAACTGACACCAACCTTGCCCTTCTTCACTGCTGCACATAGCTTGTGCTGCACAGACTCTAGCTCGCCTCGCATGCCCAACACTTCAGCCTGCGCTTCTTCGCGTGCTGCCTGAAGTGCTGCCTGTGTTGACCGCGCTTCTGCCTGAACCAACACCTCCCCTGCAGCTGCTGATGCTCTCAGCCCCTCGGCCTCTTCCTTTGCCCCTGCCAAGCTAGCACGTAATTTGCTCACCTCCTCCTCTGCAATCAGGCAAGCAAGTAAGCAAGGAGCGTCGCCATTAACCTCCACCTTTACATGCTATGATAACCAACGATTTGCTTCTGTTTGTTACACTCAGCCAAACCCTTACGATTTCCTACTGTTTGTTAAACTCAGCCAAACCCTTCGTAAATAACTTTCATCCATGTAACTGAACATTTGTGTGTTCAACACTGTGCTCTATGGTTAGTCCAGTAAATATGACCAGGCAGAACTCATGCGTGAGAGGAAAGTAAAGCGGCAAGTGGTCTTGGGCACATCAGCTTGCACCTAAACTTTACCTGCTGCAGCAACGGCAGAGCTTTGGAGCTCCTGCACCTCAGGTGCTGCTGCCTGTGCGTCCAGAGGGGGCAGAGCCTGGACTTGCGCCAGCAGTTCCTCAGCTGTTGCAAGCCGCTGGTGGTTTGCTGAAAGCTGAGCATGCAGGTCTTGAACTTCGTGGTCCCTAGAAACAGAGGGGAGAAGGCGCAGATTAAGCGCCCAGAGTGAGACTACCAACTGGCACATAAGAGGCAAGAAGCAGAGGAGGGAGAAATACAGCAGTGCTTGTTGTCAGCGTGCATACCAGCAATTGTAGTGATTGAGCGATGCCAATTAATTTATTGAGCGAACATGCGAGCATTGCAATTTGACTGGGGACTGCTTTTGTGACCTCTGTCTGAAAATGTGTCACGCATTGTATGGCACAGACAAACACAAATACATGCAACCACACCTGTCTTGTAGCTGCCTCTGAAAGCCCTCCAGACCTGCCACTGCTGCTTCTAGCTCCAGAGCACGTGCATGCGCAGCTGCTCCAGCGGCCGAGTGAGCAATGGCCTCTGCCGCTTTTGCTTCTAGTGCTGCAGCGCCTTCCTTAAGCTCCTGCATCCCCCCGAAAGTGGAGGCAAATAATGATGAGAAGTCCAAGCACACAAAGGAGGAACAGGGCAGCGTAACTTGAGGTAAAACAAGGTATAGAGAGGAAGTGTGCAGGATATGACCCAGCAAGCCTACCGCTTGTAATGCATGCAGCTGCTGCGATGCCTGCTCGAGTACGGAGTTGGAGGCCAGCAGCTCAGTGTTTTCGGTGCGGAGGGCCTCTGCCTGGCTTGAGGTGTCTTGCAGCACTGCCGTCTGGGCTTCTAGATCTTGCTGCAGGAGGCGTAGTCGAGCATGCAGGTCCTGAAGAGGAAAAGGGCAAAGGAATTGACTTTCTTTCGGGAAGTCTAAATAGGGAACAAGAAGAAGGTTTGTGTTGCACGTCAACAAAGGGTTCAGATTGTAATGCAGAAGCTTTTATACGCGCTATATTTGTCCAAGAAGCGAAAAACAGCCTGTTTGTTCTCCTGGATTGCGCAGCCTTGAAAGACCGTCACACCCCTCATCTTGCACTGAGCATGTCCCTGGCATTCTTAATATTAAGTTATGTCTTTCCCCTAACCATTCCCGTGCAACCATTTTCAGTCTCAGATTAGCTCAGCAAAACGGTGCCCATGCTTATAAAATTGTAAAGCATCAACATAATTTTGTACCCTCAACCCTAACCCCCACCTCTCATTCAGACAGGCACGCACCTCCCTGACCGCCTCAGCAGATGCGGAGGCCTCCTGAAGGTGCGCCATCTGCTGCTCCATGGCCTCATTGCTGGCATGCACCTCACAGTGGCTTCGCTCTAAATTTGTGGCACACTTTGCTAGCTTCACTGCCATTTCTTCGCCGACCTTGCGCAGCTGCCCACACTGCGCTTCACTTTCCTTCAGCTGCTCAAGGGCTGTTTCTGATCGCCTGTGAACAAAAGGGGAAAAGCAGAGGTGAAAGGGATGCATTTAGGGTTGGACGTAATGCATCCTAGCACAGCAATGGCAAAATTATAAAGCACGCTCATTTCGCTCCAATACCTTCAGATTCGTGAGCCAGCATGCAGTGACTAAGCAGGAGGAGAGCGTGAAAAGCGGCAACAAAAGCGGTTTTATTTGTTTGAGTTATGATTGGTCCAAACATTTGGTCATACCGTACAGACTTGGGTTCAGTCCGCAGCCCCAAAAAAACATTTTAGTTTCACACTCCCGCATCAACCCCGCACCCTGGAAATATTTAATTTACACCAACCTCGCACAGGGATTTTTGCCTGACAGGCTCCAAAATACGCCAAAAATCCCCGTTTTTCAATCCCGCACCCCCAAAATAAATAGATATTTTTCGTGCGCGCAGTCACCCCGCAGGGCAAAAAACGATATTTTTGCGCGGTGATATAAAGTCTGTACGGTACTTGCTAAGGAGGCGTCAAGAAAGAAATCCTGACAGCCTCCCGCCCACAATGTCCCCCCCCTTTTTGACCCCCTACACAAACTAAAAGGGTGTTATTCTGTTGTTTTTTAAAGTGGCATTCATCTGTGTACTCGTTATTTTGAGAACAAACATTAACATATTCCAGTAGAGTTACAAGTTATAACACAAAAATCTGATAGGCGCATGCTCTTGCACTGGCAACCTTTTTATTGCTGAAACTTCAGCCAATGCATTTGTTTATTTCACTTACGCATGTTGTGCATCATGCAACACGATGCTTGCATGTCTGGAGCCATTTTCTGGGTGTTTGCTTGGGCGCGCCCCCACAGCCTATATGGAGGCATTCCGTGCACATCTGTAACCAGGCATCTCGACCCTCTTCTTTTATAAAACTACCAAACAAGAGTGCTGATTGACAGGGTAGTGAGCGCAACATTCCAATTAGCTAAATATAGATAATCTTTGGAGCACCCCCCAAAATCTTTGAACCCCCTGGAACTCCCCCCCCCTTCATATATATATAACCAATCGATAGCACTTGACATGAACATTTCGAAAATATAGCAATTTTATTTTGGTTGTGATATTTGATGCCTCTTGGGAGCACTGTAAAATAAGCCAATCCTTGTAGGAGCCTTGCCAAACTCAATGGTTTTTTGATATTGAAATTGATGGAGCAACTTGGCATCCTATGCATGGCTCATTTTAAAACAATTTCCTTTAGAGTGGACCGCTGTGTAACAGGACATTCACTACTTGAATGATGAGCACCTAGCCCAACTGCGTTATTCATCCTTTGTAAGTGCAATAACACAAAAAGGGACTTTCAAGTTGCCTTGCGCAGACTTGCGAACTTGAACGCTTCCACTCCCTGTTATGCCCCTCCATATATACGCCCATTCTGTAACAAAAGTCTCCTGCATATTCCTCCCATTGGTGCACTTTTGAGCCCCCGTCTGTCCCTGTCTGCACACAAGTGTCCGAAAGGCTCTGCACGAACCTGCGCTCGTGCTCCAGCTCTTGCCGCATGCGGCCTTCCTCATCCAAAGCAGCCACAAGGGCAGCCTCCACCGCCGCCAGCTGTGCGTCAGTCATGTGGAGCTGTTCAAGCGCAGCCGTCTCACATTTGCCACCGTTGCTGGCCGCACTGCCGTCCTTTGCTGCGCTGCTGGAGAGCTGGCGGATGTAGCTCTGGAGCTTGTGCACCTGGGAGGAGAGGAGAAGCAGTGCGGTGCTGTGCCTTGAGTGTTTTTGTATATGAGTGTGCACGCGTGTGTGTATGGTGTGTGTGTGTATGTATGTGTATGTGCTGCTACTGCTGTTGCTGCTGCTGCTGCTGCTGCTGATGATGATGATGATGATGATGAGCTCCAGCCTACTTTTAAGCAAACATTTATAATCATCTTCGACTTCAAGTGATGCCTACATTTTTAAGAACACATTTACACATAGCTGTCACCAGTCGATTAATTTATGCATAGCTGTCACCTTGTGAGCAAACTCACACAAGCAGACTTGCAAACACTCAATTCCTTGTAGCAAACATACCACGTACCTCATGCTCTGCTGAGCTAGCCCGCGCCTCAGAGCTGAGCAGCCTGACCCGCAGATGTGCCATTTCCATGTTTTGCGGGGAGGCATGCGCTTGCCCTACTGCGTTGTAAGCAGGAAGTGTCATTAGAAATTATATTAGAATCCTTCAAAATACTGTGTGTGTGTGCGCGTGTACAAGGGGAGAGGTGCAAAGGGTGCAAAGGGTGCAAGGGCTCACCTCCTGGATTGGAACCAGGTGAACTGAAGGTGCTTGCAGTGGTTGGTTTTTGGCGTAAGTTAGGGGACTGAGGGGGCGTGATGTAGGAAGCGTGAGCATGGCCTTCCTGCTGCTGAGCTTGCTGCGCTTGTTGGTGCTGCTGATAAGCAGCAGAGGTTGCTGGTGGTTTTGCTGTTGCTGCTCCAACTGGGGGAGCAATCGCAGCTTTTTTAGCTGGTTTGGAGGCCTTTGCACCAAACGTGTGTGTGTGAGGGTTGTCCATAATACCAGGGTTCGCTTTTCGTGCCGCTTGGAATTGTTCCAGCTGCGAATGTGTGTGCATGCGTGAGCGTATATATTTGTGTGTACTTGTGCATTTGTGTGTGTTTGCGTGTGTGTGTGTGTGTGTGTGTTTGCGTGCGTATGTGCTTGTGTGTGTGTTTGTATAGTTGCGTAGTATGTGTGTGATTGCGTGTGTGTGTTTGCATGTGTGTGTGTATTTGCATGTGTATGCGTTTTTGTGTGTATGTGTGCGTGTGTGTGTGTGAGTTTGTGTGTGTGTGTGTGTGTGCCTATTTGTGTGTGTTTGTGTGTTTGTGTGTGTGTGTGTGTCTATTTGTGTGTGTGTGTGTTTTATGTATGTGTGTGTGTGTGTGTCTATGCGTGTGTGTGTGTGTGTGTTTCTGTGTATGTGTGTGTATGCGTTTTTGTGTGTATGTGTGCGTGTGTGTGTTTGTGTGTGTGTGCCTATTTGTGTGTGTTTGCGTGTTTGTGTGTGTGTGTGTGTCTATTTGTGTGTGTGCTGTATGTATGTGTGTGTGTGTGTGTGTGTTTCTGTGTATGTGTGTGTGTGTGTGTGTGTGTGTGTGTGTGTGTGTGTGTGTGTGAATGTGTGTGTGTTTGTGTGTGTGTGTGTGTGTGTGTGTGTGTGTGTGTGTGTGTGTGTTTGTGTGTGTGTGTGTGTGTGTGTGTGTGTGTGTGTGTGTGTGTGTGTGTGTGTGTAAAGAAAGATTGCTCAATTATGCTTTCTTCTTCAAATTTGACATGATTTCTGTTCTGTCTCCCAATCGTTGCAGTTGACCACCTTGGCACGGCCCTTCTCCTCCGTTGCCTTGCGGAGTCTCTCTCTGCCATCCATCTCCTCTGCAAGGTTGCGACTTCAGATTCCTAGGTGGGCATTAGGGGTTGATCGATGCATTGGCGGTACCAATTAAATTAAATCAAAAACTAAAAGTAATGCTGACAAGAGTGCGTTTTGCCAGGATTTGGGTTTGCATGTGTTCAAATTGAAACAGAAACAGGCCCGCGATGTCAAAACAGCATCACAGCAGTTTGTCCTACTTTTTTCTTGGGCACTCTCACGCCCAATAATTGGACAGAGAGTCAGGAGGAAATGGACACTGTATGGGCGAGTTAAAAAAACATTTAGCCTTTTGAAATCGATCCCGCGTCACCCCTACGGAATTCTTCATGCGGCTTGTTATAAGAAATCGGTCTGAATAGCAAAGAGGTCGGCGTATTAGGGTTGCGAACCATCACGATCAAAATGCAAAATAAATCTTAACCTGTACAACATCAACTCCATTTCCTTGTATTATTTCACATTTACTTAGCAACCAAAATGATCGAGGCAAAAGCTTCTACGCCATAGACGGCTTCCACGCCGCTGTTGCCCCCGACCGTAAAGTCTTTGGGCGATGCCAGGTTTGTGTCCACCACACGGCACCACTTCTTGCCCGAGGGAGGAGGAGGCAGAGGCGCTTCAACCTGCAAGAGGGGAAGGGGAAAAGGAATAGGATTTTCAATGTAAAGATGTAAAATTTTGGAGGTTGAGTGGACCCACTGAAGAGGCCTGCAATTGATAAGTCGTCAGTACTGTGATGAGACGTGAGCAGCCATGAAAGAAAAGGCTCTGCTGACAGCGTTACACACCCAGCGCAATTGCCTTAAAAACGCTACTCAAGTATCAGCACCTACCGAAGCCCATCATAGCTAACATTAAATCGCAGGCCATTTAAACAAAGATCAGGGGGATTGTGTCCAGAAGCGTTTGTACCACAACTAAGCTGCCTTCGTGTTTTTATGCATGCCTTGTTGAACAAGTGAAGAGGCATTTTTGATAGAGCCACCATCTATAACACTCACACTCTGAAGCCCTTCAAGGAACTGGGTCTTGATTTTCAAAGAGTAAAGAAGCTTGCCGCCAAGCTCCATGTGCACTCTGTGAACTTCGCTGCTAATCTTGTCCATACCAGGCGTGCCCTTTCCAGTACTGTTATTAACTCTCATCAGATGTCGAATTCAGGACAAGCCTGCAACCCTCTTAATCCCCATTGGTTTTCCTTTGTTTTTCGCGGTGGAGGAGCTTTACGGTACTCGGTACCAAAGTGGCTCCTTTTCCTTAATTTATGTGGGGAGTGGTTTTCACTGCCTGCGTAGTTGTTCTTTCTTCTTTTCTTTTTCTTTTCTTGATAGAGTATTCAACAAGCCTAACTGCTGGTGTTTTGCCATGCCAAAATCCAGTCCTTGATCTGAGAGAGGCGATGTGCTCTCTTAGGTAGTGCCCATTACTCTTTTCTACTTGAAATTTCCCTTACCTTGGTAATTCGATTATGCCTATTTAATTTGATTATGTGGAGTTGTACTTTGCTTCATTAGATGACGTTCTGCTCTCGTGCCTTCGCAATAATTAAATTCTTCAAGGCGCACTCCCAATTTTTTGGATTAATTGCTCTTTGCAAGCTTTTCCAGGCAGACGTGCTGCTATCCCAGGAAAGCAACACAGAGGACTCCAGGCATCGATAGCAGGCATCTGGCATCACAAGTTGCAATGTGCAACACATGCACGTACCTTGAATGTGTGTGCATTGAAGGCCACATACAGATCCCCGCCAGCAGTCTTGTCATGGATGGTGAAGGCCAAAAACCGGCTGTTATCGTCGTCCCACGCGTTTTCGTGCCAGGTGTAGTCGCCCGGGCTGCAAAAGCGTGCATCGCCCGACCATACATTATTTACTCACATATCAACTTGTTACAAGGGAAGCAAATCATTACCTACAACATTAAAGGGTATGCGACAGGCAGGTGCGACCGTTTTTCCCCTCGTGATCAGTCTGCACCAGTCTGCACCAGCAACTAGGACCGACCTTACAAATTCCTCTCGAGCCAGCGCAGGGTGCCCTCTTCTGAACTTGATGAGCTCGCTGCAGAAGCGCAGCAGGCCTTGCTGAGCATCATTGAGGTCCCAGTTCATGAACGTCCAGTCCGCGTTGTGGCCGTACCAGTTGTTGTTGCCGTTGTGGGTCTTGGCCAGCTCATCTCCTGCACAACGGATTGCAAAACAGAAGGGAAGGTGGTGCGTAATTAGATTTCTTTGGCACTGATGTCTGAAGCAGAGAATGAAAGCACGAGAAGGCCACGGTGGAGGTATTGATCTTTGTGTAAAAAACAAAGTAAAAAAGATGCATGCAACACACATGCCTGATGCCTGATACTTCCTGTGATGGCTAAAAAAGAGAGGGAGCACTGAGCAAAGCAATGACTCACCCATCACCATCATTGGCGTGCCCTGTGATACCATCAGCGCCACCATCATGTTGCGCATTTGGCGCTCTCGCATGGCTAGGATGCTTGGATCGCTTGTGGCACCCTCAGCACCGCAATTCCAGCTGAAGTTATCGTTGCTTCCATCACGATTGTCCTCCCCATTGATGTCATTGTGCTTGTCATTGTATGCCTGTGTGTGGAAGCAAATTGAGTGAGAAGGGTGTCAGGCGGCTGTTTTCTACCTGGAGTTATACGTGATTGTACTCTGCAAATGTACACAAAGTCAATAAGCAGCAGCCAATGACATGAAAGCAGGAACGAAGCTTAATATGCAAGAACTAGTTCCAGGTTAGGGTCCCGACTGGCGCATTGCACGTGCTGCCAGAAATGATATGCATGTACACTTCCGGACGCACCACAAGGTCATGTAAACTGAAGCCATCATGCGCAATCACAAAATTGATGGAGTGGTAGGGCTTGCGCTGGTTGGTCTGGTATAAATCAGAGCTCCCGCACAGACGTGTGGCAAACGCCTTCTTCATACCTGCAAGAAGGCAAAGAGAGAGTTGAAGTCATACACTAATCATCAACGTGGAGTGTAAAACTTGAAGCCTCTCTCAATTAGTTTGACTTGTAATTGGCTTGCACTTTCTGAAAAACCTTGGGTGGTGGCTTAGTGCTGCATATTTAAAGACGCTTGCAATTGAGTAGTATTCCCACAACTTACCCATGTCACCCTTGATGAAGCGCCGCACATCATCACGGTACTTCCCGTTCCATTCAGCCCAGACATCCCAGTTAGGAAAGCTTCCGACCTGCATGGCACAGAATATACCATGTAACTGGGTAAAGTAGGACCAGGAAATGCAATAAAAAACTTGTCGTGAGGAAGGAGTGGACGGACATGTTGCAGGTCGTGTGTAGGATTTGTTTTTTAACCCTTAACAAACGGTGAAGGGCGAAAAGAAAGGAAAATGACGGCCTTACCTACCACCTGGTGCAGCTAAGCAGGAAAAAGAATGAACGCGTGTCTGGAGCCTGAAGAGAGCCTAGAGACAAGACAAAACTTTCTCTCTCTCTGCTCATGCTTGCCTGGTATAGACCTCCACAGTCCCATGGCTCTGCGATGAGTTTGACCTTGGACAGCACAGGGTGCTTGGCAATCTCTCGAATGACGGGGGGCGAAGCCAGAGGGTTGCCAGTGGAATCTGCTCGTCAGCACCAGGCAGAGAAGGAGGATTTAAATTCATAACACTTGAAAGGCTGGTGTTAAAGGCATGGTATTCTTCTCTTTACTACGTTTGCCATCTTGACACACATGAAAGCAACCTTTTTACATCATGAATAACTGAAACCCTAAAACCTGATGAAGCCACTTTCCCAAACAGTGTGTGTGAGTGGGTGCCTACCGCTCACCTCTGCACATTGCTGAGGAAAGGTCAAAGCGGAAGCCGTCCACATGGAACTCAGTGACCCACTTCACCAGAGAGTCCAGCACCTTCTTCATAACCACTGGGTGGTTCACGTTTACAGTGTTTCCACACCCGCTGTAGTTCAGCATCTGCAGGCACATCACAAGGCACAGATGAGGAAGTGCACACACACACACACAAACACACACACACACACTCTCACACACAAACGAGGAATGGGCACAGTATCGTAGGGCCAGGGCCTGCTGACAAGCATACTTGCCCATTTACAGAACAGAAAAGTGGCGTTGTTTGTGAAGGCACCTACACACACCAACAGTAAATGCCTGAGACAGCCAACGTTCACCTGCCCCCCTCCCATCATGTAGTAGGTGTTGTTCTCTATGCCTCGCAGGGAAATGACGTAAGGGTCCTCATCTCCTCCCTCGGCTGTGTGGTTGTATGCCACATCCAGCAGCACCTCCACGCCAGCCGCATGCAGACTGTGGTGCGAGTGAAGAACGCAAGCATGAAGTAAAATGTCAGAGTAAGGTATTCCATTTACCCCTGCTATGATACTGGACACCGCCATGATCAGTACCTTGTCCTCGATACTCTGTCCTTTTCATATACAATTACCTTTTGCACTATCGTTGCGCTTCTCACCTTTTCATATACAATTACCTTGCACTATCGTTGCGCTTCTCACCTTTTCATATATAATTACCTTGCACTATCGTTGCGCTTCTCACCTTTTCATATACAATTACCTTGCACTATCGTTGCGCTTCTCACCTTTTCACCATCTCTTTGAACTCGCGTGCAGCTGCCACAGGACCCACCCCTGCAGTGGCAAAGCGGCTGTTGGGAGACATGGTGTGGATGTGGCTGTAGCCCCACATGTTGACCATGTGCTCACGAGGGTTTCGCAGCCGCTGGAACTCCATCTCGTCGTACTCGAACACCTGAGTTTGGTAGGCAGGGAGGAGGACAAGGCATGCAGAACAAGGGGGGCAACTTGCTCAATCAATCGATGCACCTTTGATGATGCCTGACAGCGTTTGCTTACCCGCCCATGTAGTGGAGTTTGGCACTGAGTCACTCAGAAAAGCATGCCATCAGTTTCAATTTGTGCAGAACGTTGTCAGGCCAAACCACCGCTGCTTCCGATTACAAGCCACAGCTCACAAGTCCATCCCTCAAACTTATTCATTCAGATGAGGAGTCATGCATTCTGCTCTTCTAGTGCTGGGACCCTTTTGTCTGGCCGCTTTCAGGCACTCACAGGTAAGAGCTCCACTGCAGTCACGCCCAGGTCAGAGAGGTATTGGGCCTGCAGTTTCATTTACGAGCGTTGCCACGTGAGATTGAGGCCCCGGAATGCTGGCTTGCAATGAGCTTATGACGCAGCATCAAGCGGTGATGGAAATTAATGAGCTGCTGCAGGTTTAGTTCTGGAGCTGGCCATTATTCTACCCATTGACCGCAGTACCCCTGTGCCAGACATGAGCAACCATTACCTTCTCAGCCACTCCTTTAAAGGTACCCCTCTCTGGAGCAGGAAGGCCAGATGTTCCTGAGGAGGTGAAAGCTTTCACGGGCATCTCGTAGATGACCAGGTCCTACACACACACATACACAAGGGAACTATGATGAGGTAGAGCAAGGGTGTGGGTCATTGGTGGAGACATTGCTAAGCTTTTGTCCTTCGTATTGCTAAATAAAAACGCAAAAAATAGAGGAGATACAGCAGCTGAAAAGTTCTCCGTGTATATCACAGCACTGCGAGCCACACAGATCTGGACCCTGACTTGAAAAAGCTCTACATTCTCCATACATATACTTTTCTCGGGAACAGCCGCATCTAATATGCCCTGAGGGGTTGGAAATTGCCCTGTAGCATGCCTTAGCAAGCAGCCGCGCACGGGATGTGTTACGTTTTCTCCCCAATGCGCCTCTCCTTCCTGAATTGATTGGTCCAAACCCAAACTGGAACACAACATTACCTTTAAGTGATGAGGTGCGCGTGCAGCATCATCTCCCCAGTCAAAAGGCTCCTCATCAAAGTCGAAGGTCCCTAGGAACAGGCTGCCCACCTAACAGAAAAAAATGAAGCGGAGGAAGGAGTTTTTGTCTTAATTCAGTGATTTCATGGCCTGCTCCACCATCCTTCCTACATTTGGGTCCTAGACTTTTCTTGCTGTCTATCAGAGAGTACACTCGTACCATTCCCACACGTTACAGGATTGTAATATAACTAGTAACCATTAATCTCCCTCCAGTATGGGTAACCAACCTGAGGCTGAAACTGTTCAATGGCATCTCTCTTAGCAAACTCCCGGCGACCAGACACGTATGGCGCATAAGGATCGAGCAGCACACGGTTGGGCTCCCATCGCAGGCCTTGGTCCCAGCCGCCTTCACCAGAAACCTGGTCATGACACATTGTTAAGCTATTTACTATTGAGCCAAGCACACCTGCCGAGGTTATACGGCTATTGGGCTGGCAGACAGGCGACTGTGTGCCCTGTGCCAACTTGTTCAAGATTAGTAAGGCTGGACGGATGGGTAAGTTGCGGGTGTGTGCATATGTGTGTGTGCGTGTGTGTGTGTGTAAGTGTGTGTGTAAGTGTGTGTGTGTGTGTGTGTTGCGTGTGTGTGCACGCTTGCTGTGTGTGAAACGCGTATGCTTAATGCTTGTTGCAAGCGTGCTTGTTGTTTGTGGTGGGGAGCAGCATATCTTTTGTTTAGGCTCAGCAAATTTGGTTTACATCCATCCACCTGAAGGGTACCCCTTACTCACCTTGTAACCGTAGCAAATTCCGGATGAAGGCAGTCCTTCCAAGGCAACATGCCACACGTCTCCTGGTGATGCATATCATGAGCAGAAAATATATGGCTTTCTTGTGTATTGCTGACGACACAAACTGCGCTGATGATAGGGTGGGCTGACATTGTATAAGGTCCGGATGCCGTGTAATACAGGGGGGGGAGGGGCAGATACTGTGTGTGGTAGGTATTCCATAAAACCTCGCCTACCTGTTTTGTTCATTGGGAGCTCTGTGATGTATGAGTTGGACTCGTCGTACAGGCACAACGTCACAGAGTTGGCTTCCTTGCCATACAGAGCAAAGTTGACAGCCGTGCCCTGTTTGCTGGGACCCAAGGGCTCTGGGGCACCTGTTTGTGCACACATGCAAGCAGGCATGGGCTGTTCAGTTTGAGCACCGTTTCTTCCCCTGTCTTGTGAGTGAAAAGAAGCGTTCACCCATGATTGCAAATGCTGTTGCTTCATAAATCAGGGCTATGATGGATACATTCCAGCTGTCGAGTTTGAGCGCGAGTGCCTGAACTCCAGCAGCCCAACAAATTAGATTACTTCCCGCACCTGCCAGAGCACTGCTATACAGTGCATCCTTCTCCTTCTCCTCAGCTTCTGCCTTGACTGGTTTGACAGGCGCAGGCGACTTCTTCTTTGCAGGCGCTCTTTTGGCAGGTGTCTCACTCCCACCGCTTTCTGCCGGTGAGCTGCTCTTTCCAGGAGGCCTGCCTCTTTTACCAGCATAAGTGATGACCTCTAGCCTAGGAGGTCTGGTTGAAGGCAGCCTAATTCGGATATCCTTTTGGCATGGTGCCCGGAGGCCTAGTTGTGTGCTATTCCCGCCTTGCAACAACATTTATGTTCGAATTGAGTAATCAGAGGGGGAACAAATTCGTTGAATCTCTTCTTTCCTAGCACAAAATACAACTTTGTGTCAAATTAATTCGTGAAAATCATTTCGCATTCATCTGCAACCCCTGAGCTTTGTGTTTTTCTTTTGCAGGTCTCAAGGAGGAGCTTGTCTGGTCAAAGGAGGAATTTAAGGAGGAGCTGGTCTGCTCAAAGAGGAGCTGGTCTGGTGCTGTTGCTCAATGAACAATTGCCCAGAATTTGCAAAGAAGCCATACCTTTCCAGATGCTACGTACAAGTTTAATTAGGGGCTGTACAGGGGCGATTGGAATATGCATCTTTATGATCCCTTTCTTGGTAGCACACGGGGGTGAAAAAAATGGGGGCCATGTTCGTCATCATGCAAGCATGTGCGTTCCAGCCCTGCCACCCAAGCATCGGCGTCAGGACTCTTGCGTGACTCCTTGCCATCAGCATTGACCACTATATCACTGACCACTTCCTATCCTCTGTTTGGGCCTGTGCTAACTGCATATAAGAACAGCCTATGCAAGCACTTATCCTTTCTTTAGGTTTCGTCACATGGCAATACATGCACGTTGGATTGTTCATTATATATTATATGTTCATTCAGCGCGCTCTAAAACCTGTTGCGGAACTGTCCACTACTGTAGTGAAGTCTCGTCCACTACTGTAGTGGAGATCTCGTCCTGTACGTTAGTGGACAACCTGGTGCGTCCTAGCTCCTGTACAGCCGCTGTATATTTTGTTCAATCTCCTGAATCTCGCTTCCTTTCCAATGCGTGATGCGTATTTGTGTTTCTTCATGATCCGTAACACGCCAGCATCTCGTCATCAAATCTAATTCCTAGTACCCAAACCAGGCTTACAGATTGATACTGTTTACGGTAAAGCAAGTGCAATAATTAATTATGCTAATATGACACCAGTTCGCAATAATCATTTACGGCATCCGGCTTATTTTCCATATCACGATCTGGTAGTTGCCCTGTGCGCAGGACGCAACACTGGACCAGAAATGGTCAGCGGTTTAATGATAATTTGAGTATTGCTCACCAGCTCTTGCCTTGGGTAGCTTTGTGTTTTGGCCTTGGGAACTGGGTGGCTGATCAATTCCGTAATGAAATTCAGGATGTAAGAAGCCCTGGCTCTCAGCGATGTCCAAGTTCCCCCTGATTACAAGTCCGCCAAGCCCCCCCATAAAAGTGATTTTTACGTCTCCTCCCTCTCCACGCGAGAAGGAAGCGACGGCTCATGCAACGCACAAGAGGAGATGGTAGTCAGACTTGCAGTCTGAGAAGAGAGCGAATTTGTTACAAGAGGACCATCTAAACTGGCCAAACAACCAAATAACCATAAAACCGTTGCTCACATTATAATTCCAGGAAATTTCACACGATTTGTCATGCCACTGATTTAGCTGACAGTGTGGAAGGAAAACCCTCTCTCTCTCTCTCTGTCTCTCTCTCTCTCTCTCTCTCTCTCTCTCTCGCTCGCTCGCTCGC
>Ga0307947_1001122_pt1 | contig 20640 bp, 15 predicted proteins | sample OrgLakmetagen232_FD_201840 | JGI IMG/M metagenome (GOLD analysis project Ga0307947, IMG submission 201840) | Saline water microbial communities from Organic Lake, Antarctica - #232 | ecosystem: Environmental > Aquatic > Non-marine Saline and Alkaline > Saline | place: Antarctica: Organic Lake...
GAGAGAGAGAGAGAGAGAGGGAGAGAGAAAGAGAAAGATACAAAGAGAGAGGGAGCGTTGAGTGCAAGGTTGATTTGTCTCGTGTATATAATCTGAAGATTAGCAGGCGGTTGGGCATCTCTTGGTGGCCACCTTTCATACCCAATAAACAGATAAGCATTCAGTCAAACTTCCGCTGTAAAGCTTGGACAAGCTTGAATAGTTGTTAGACTGAAATGCTAAGGGGATTGAGACCATGAAATGTGTGGGGAAACAAGTATGCAGGCTGCCCCGATTGGACCTGGAATGTAAGCTTGGACATGGAATGTAAGGGGATTTGAGACCATAAAACGTGAGGGGAAACAAGTATGCAGGCTGCCCCAATTGGACATGGAATGTAAGCTTGGACTTGGAATGTAAGGGGGTTTGAAACCATGAAATGTGTGGGGAAACAAGTACACAGGCTGCCCCGATTGGACCTGGAATGTAAGCTTGGACATGGAATGTATGAGGATTTGAGACCATGAAACGTGAGGGGAAACAAGTATGCAGACTGCCCCAATTGGACATGGAATGTAAGCTTGGACTTGGAATGTAAGGGGGTTTGAGACCATGAAATGTGTGGGGAAACAAGTACACAGACTGCCCCGATTGGACCTGGAATGTAAGCTTGGACATGGAATGTATGGGGATTTGAGACCATGAAACGTGAAGGGAAACAAGTATGCAGACTGCCCCGATTGGACATGGAATGTAAGCTTGGACTTGGAATGTAAGGGGATTTGAGACCATGAAACGTGAGGGGAAACAAGTATGCAGGCTGCCCCAATTGGACATGGAATGTAAGCTTGGACATGGAATGTAAGGGGGCTTGAGACCATGAAACATGAGGGGATACATGAACATGGAATGTAAGGGGGTTTGAGAACATGAAATGTGAGGGGACACATGTATGCAGGCTGTGAATCCCGGCGCTCGCATGCCATGAAGAGAAGGAAGCTAATAGGGTGCCTGGTTGCTTACGCCTTCACTTTAGCCACAAACAAATGACGCAAAGCCTGACCCATGCCTACTACGATATGGACAGGCACCTGTGTCTTTTAAAAATCAAGTAAGATCTGTGGCTGCCTGAAAAGGGGTAATTTTGTCACATTAAATCTGTGGCTGCCTGATAAGGGGTAATTTTGTCACTTTAGATCTGTGGCTGCCTGATAAGGGGTGATTTTGTCACTTTAGATCTGTGGCTGCCTGACAAGGGGTGATTTTGTCACTTTAGATCTGTGGCTGCCTGATAAGGGGTAATTTTGTCACTTTAGACAAAAGTGCAGCCTCACACTCCCATAGAAACAGCCAAAATTGCGCTCTTCAGCACAGAGAAAAGAGAAAAACTGAACTGACAAAACGGACATGACGTACGTGGTGCAAAAGATAGTGAGGCCAAAATAGCTCCTGAGAAGACAACACACATTTGACCCCACGGCAAGCAACACACATACGACCCCACGACAAGCAACACACATATGATCACATGGCACAACACACATACAATCATAAAGCACGCGACACACATACAATCATACAGCACGCGACACACATACGACCCACGGCAAGCAACACACATACGACCCCACGGCACGCAACACGCATACGACCAAACGGCAAGCAACACCTGGCACCACACAGCACAGGCCATATAAACATACGGGATTGCACAGCACACTTACATGCAGAGGAGCGATGATCAATCTTGGGGGCTGGTGCTTTGGCAGGAGAAGCTGGTAAGTCATTACTCCATCTGGCTGACTTGCCTGCGCTGGCCTTGTACGGGGCTGCATGTATGCGTTATGCAAGAGCAGGGTACAATTTGCACTTGTAGAGGAGCACAGCAACAGATGACAGCCAACATAACGCACACGGTTTTGATTCTATGCGCTGATTTAAGCACAAAGCCAAAATCGGTCTGTCAGCTTAGGATAGTAAATTTTTCACGAAACATGATCTCATTTTTGTCCTTAACTGCCCAAATTATTTGGTCCTTGTTTTTGTGCCAAACCCATTTGTACCTCTCTCTGCCCCACACTTATGTGTAAGTTAAAACAGAGCCATATCTGCACCATATATGACCGTATGTATGGTGATGCTCCTGCTGAAGATACCATATGTACACGGTATATGCCTGTAAATGTATGGTTCTGGCCAACCCTACTTACCCTACTTTTGTGACGGATCGCTCCCCACACACCAACCTGAAGGACCAGGGGGGGTGTCAAATTGGCCACTAGAACTTTGCTTCCACATCTGCAGTAGGCCCTTTGCAGAGGAGCTGGGTGGGGCGGAGTCCATAAGGGCGGCAATCTGCATGTGGTCAGGTGTCTGCATTGGTCAGATGTCTGCATTGGTCAGATGTCTGCATGCGGTCAGAAGTCTGCATTGGTCAAATGTTTGCATGTGGTCAGGTGTCTGCATTGGTCAGAGGTCTGCATGTGGTCAGATGTCTGCATTGGTCAGATGTCTGCATGTGGTCAGATGTCTGCATAGGTCAGATGTCTGCATGCGGTCAGATGTCTGCATTGGTCAGGTGTCTGCATGCGGTCAAATGTCTGCATTGGTCAGGTGTCTGCATGCGGTCAGATGTCTGCATTGGTCAGGTGTCTGCATGCGGTCAGATGTCTGCATTGGTCAGGTGTCTGCATGTGGTCAGGTGTCTGCATTGGTCAGATGTCTGCATGTGGTCAGATGTCTGCATGTGGTCAGATGTCTGCATGTGGTCAGATGTCTGCATGTGGTCAGATGTCTGCATTGGTCAGATGTCTGCATGTGGGCAGTTATCTGCATGTGGTCAGATGTCTGCATTGGTCAGATGTCTGCATGTGGTCAAATGTCTGCTTGTGGTCAGATGTCTGCATGTGGTCAGATGTTGACAGGCACATGCAGGTGTCTGCATGCGGTCAGATGTTGACAGGCACATGCACCATCACAACTGCTGCATACATAGGTTTGATAAAAGTGGCCGCGATGCAGGGCTATTGCACTCAACTGCACTGCTACAGCGGTAAACGCCAGGCAGCATAGATTAAGTTGCTACAAGAGACTGAGCAGGCAGCATACACTAAGCTGCTGCATGGGACTGGACAGGCAGCATAAATTAAGCTGCTGCATGGAAATGGGCAGGCAGCAAAAACTAAGCTGCTGCAAAAGACTGAGCAGGCAGCATACACTAAGCTGCTGCAAAAGACTGAGCGGGCAGCATAAACTATGCTGCTGCATGGGACTGGACAGGCAGCAAAAACTAAGCTGCTGCAAAAGACTGAGCAGGCAGCATACACTAAGCTGCTGCATGGGACTGGACAGGCAGCATAAACTATGCTGCTGCATGGAAATGGGCAGGCAGCAAAAACTAAGCTGCTGCAAAAGACTGAGCAAGCAGCATACACTATGCTGCTGCAAAAGACTGAGCAGGCAGCATAAAATATGCTGCTGCAAAAGACTGAGCAGGCAGCATAAACTATGCTGCTGCAAAGGACTGAGCAGGCAGCATACACTAAGCTGCTGCATGGGACTGGACAGGCAGCATAAACTATGCTGCTGCATGGAAATGGGCAGGCAGCAAAAACTAAGCTGCTGCAAAAGACTGAGCAAGCAGCATACACTATGCTGCTGCAAAAGACTGAGCAGGCAGCATAAAATATGCTGCTGCAAAACACTGAGCAGGCAGCATTAACTATGCTGCTGCAAAGGACTGAGCAGGCAGCGTAAACTAAGCTGCTGCAAAAGACTGAGCAGGCAGCATAAACTGCGTTGCTGCAAGGGTGCGCTGCAGGCACACACATACACAATGGCAGGCAACAAGTGAGAGGCACACTGTGCTCAGGCTTCCACTCGTTAACATGCATCTGCTTTGTGCTTACGCCTTGTGATGATTTTCATGCCAGTGAGCATATTTTATTGTTTCATTTTAAATCCATACAAAACCGCAAAACGAAATGCCATGATGCCTGCACACACACTAACAGGACAGCCTGGGGGGAAGGGTGGTATCTCTCTCTATACCCAGTAAAGCTAGCACACAAAAATGCTATTCAACATGCATCACACAGCATCCATACATATGACCACACAGCATCCATACGTATGATCAGATTAAAACATGCATCACATCGCATCTTTACATGATCACATAAATGCATCCAACACGCATCACCGCTGCACTCCAACACACGCCACTGGTGCACAACCTTGCAGCACAACACACACACCACTGGTGCACAACCTTGCAGCACAACACACACACCACTGGTGCACAACCTTGCAGCACAACACACACACCACTGGTGCAAACTAGTAACACACCACGCACACACCACTAGTGCCAAACTGTAACCCCCTAGCTGCCTTGCAGACCTGCAAACCCGCACAAACTCACACGTGCACACATAAATCAACACGAGCAAATTTACACATCTGAACAAAAGTGCCCCCCCTGCGCCCCTTACTCTCCTGCTTCACACAACTACCTTTGACAGCATGCACTAACATTTCAATGATGCCCATACACGTAAATGCTTGCACCCAGGCGCACCTGTGATCGGATGGTGGCCATCTCTTCATCAAAGCCAACGGCCAGAGCATCCAGCTTCGCAGACACCTGCGATTTCGGTACCATAACACAAATACAACACTAAAAAATATCACGAGCATCATCATTACCATGACTTTGTGTCGTCATGGCAGCCCGCTTCACAGACACCTTCAACTTTTAGTACGCCTAGGATTTGCCAGAACCGTACATGTAAACCGTATATTTGTCGGTTCCCCTGCCAAAAGTACCGTATATAAACCGTATATATAAGGTCCTGGCCAACCCTAAATGTGTGTGTTAATTCTACAAATGTTCAAGCAGCTCATGATGGCGTCAAGAGTCTTGATATATGGCACAAAATGCTGTAGGGAAAAGTGTGTGCTAGAACCATTCATACATACATACGTTGTCTTTAGCAAGGCAGGTTGTTTTTAGCAGGGAGACGGTCCTGTCCGACCCTGAGAGTGCGGTATGCGTGAGGTCGGGTTATAATACGGTGTGCAATGCACAATGTCGTTTATTTCATTGACGACGATAATATATGATCCAGAGGTAAGGTATAAAAACAACTTGAAGTGTAGCCTGCAGTGTGTGAGGCATGCATACACTGTACATAATACACAGCACAGCACAGCACAGCACAGCACAGCACAGCACAGCACAGCGTGCTCTTGCAACGTGCAGCACAACATATAAACTGTGCTGGAGGTATCAGCCGTATAGAACACATTAGTTTACAAACTGTACAAAAACAAATAAGGGTGCACGGATGACATACAGACCTTGGCGGCGGGGCCTTTGGAAGACCAGACGTCCTTCATGCTGGCATCCAGAGAGCTGATGCGCTCATTCATCTTCTGTGTCACAAGGACCAGCCCTTTGGATAGTTCTTCCACCTGAGAGGTAGAGCAGTATAACCACACATGGCTCAGTGAGGTAGGTAGACGCACACATATTTTGCTTACGTGTCTCTGCAATCCTGCAAGGGAGCGGAGATAGACTCTGGGGGGAGATGCAAATGTGAACTTCCTTCTTCCATTTCAGGTAAGCTTGTTGCCGATGTTTTTTGTTGTTAATCTAATGAAGCACCTTAGTCATCTGTGCCATACCCATAGCCATTATGGTCAAAATCACAGTGTTAGCACGCGTGGCTTGATTCCGCACTGAACAATGCCTGATGGCTGCAAGGTTCATATCACCCACACGTGCAGGTCAGCACTCACAATTGCATAGCCTGCCTATGGTGCAGCGATACGTTTTGTAGCAGCGTACACACTTCTGTAGAGAGCGAGCTCACAGCTGTAGATTGATAATTGATATTAACATACAAATCCACCCCATTCCCACCCCCACCCCCACCGCCACCCATAGTCATCCCCACCCACTCATTACCTTGGTGTAGGATTTGTCCGCGTTTGCTCTGAGGTGCTGCATGCTTTCAGACGCAACAGTTGCCTCTTGTAAAGCCTTTTCAGAGTCATGCACTGCAGCACTTAAGCCAGGGCCGACCTGTGAGAGCACACAAATGACTTGCATGACTCGCAACAAGGGTCGCGTTGTGGCTTACAAATTCAATCATATAGTTGTGCAGGTGTTGATATGGCTGAAAGCGTCACGCCCGCTTCGTAAAAGATGCATCATGTTGGTACCAGGCACCACACATTTTCCCTCACACACGTTCTTATTAATTCTTATTACACAACATTCACTTGCAAGAGCTGGCTACGTGGCTGGATCAGAGCGCAGCACACACACACACACACACACACACACACACACACACACACACACACACACACGGTTCACGGCAGAGACAAAAAATCACAGGACGTGCAACCTTTTGTCTCCCTCAAAACACCAAAACCGTTTTTCTACCACCTAATATTTTCCTGCCGTATCAAGTTCACCAGACACAGGCATGTCCACAAAGGCGGGTGCACGCACACATTCACTCGTTCACACATACTGACATCCACAACGTCACGCACGCACATCTACCTTAGCAAGCATGTCATCCAGGATTGTTGCTGCCATGGCATTCTGCTGGATAGGGCCGAATTGGTTGCGACCAGCAGGCCCACCAGCAGACTCCCCGACCTGGTCTTCTAAGGCGGCCAAGCGCCGCATGAAACCTGCATGCAGAACACATGCAGCAGATATGGTCACACATCATACACGTGGTTTTGTGTGCACTTTGCCTGCATGCAGAACACATGCAGCAAATATGGTCACGCATCATACATCAGGCATGTGGTTTTGTGTGCACTTTGCCTGCATGCAGAACACATGCAGCTAATATGGTCATACATCAGGCATGTGGTTTTGTGTGCACTTTGCCCTTCTTGCGTGGCGACCTAGCGCTCCATGAAACCTGCAAAGAGTGGTCGTGCAGTGCACAAATCCACGCAAATAGTTTTGTTTGCTTGTTTCTTTCTTCCTCCTGAAAAAGCAATGCGTCGCACAAAACCTGCATGCAGCAGCCCATGCATGTGCAGTTATTCCCTTGCACTTTTTCCATCCTCTGTGGCAACCATGCAACTGTACAGAAGCTGCATGAAGAAGTTCCTGCATATCTGTTTTGTACAAAGTTCTCATTCTGCATTGTTTATGAAGCGGAGATGACCTCGCTGCTGCACAAACAAATGGGTCATTGATGCGGAGATAACCTTGCTGCTGCAAAATCAAATGGGTCATTGATGCGGAGATTTACCCGCTGCTGCACAAACAAATGGGTCACTGATGCGCGATAAGAGGGGGAGGAGCAGTGGCAGTTCAAGCAGGCCAATTCTACAATCAGAAATGTACACCAAGATCAACAACCCCTGGCACCTTGCCTTCTGCATGTCCTCAGGCACCTCATTCGCTTCTACGTTTTGAGATCAGCGAGTCGCTGATCATCAAGCTTGTCATGTCCAGCTGTTATTTAAAACCATTTCCCACTTCCAGCCCCCAGCTCAGTGCATGGTGCTGCCGTCATTTCAAGGTAGAAAACACCAAAGTCCTCGAGGGCCAGCATTTTGAGTATGATCATCATTCGTAGATTCCAGCCACCAGCCACTAAATATGCTCACTACAAAGTATATAACCAGTGGTATATAACACAATTGCTATTATCGATCATTTCCAATTCCAGTATCAGTCAGCGTTGTTTCCCCTCAACCAAAGAACCCCAGCTCCTTGCCTCCCTTACTGACAATCAACCTTCATGCATCACGTGCATGAGCTCATAGCCTTCCTTACTGACACTCAACATAATGCATCAGGTGCATGAGCTCATAGCCTTCCTTACTGGCACTCACCATCATCCATCAGGTGCATGAGCCCATAGCCTCTCTTGCTAACACTCAACATCATGCATCAAGTGCATGAGCTCATTGCCTCCCTTACTGACACTCACCATAATGCATCAAGTGCATGAGCGCATAGCCTCCCTTGCTGACACTCACCATCATGCATCAAGTGCATGAGCCCATAGCCTCCCTTGCTGACAATCACCATAGATCATCAAGTGCATGAGCCCATAGCCTCCCTTACTGACACTCACCATAATGCATCAAGTGCATGAGCTCATAGCCTCCCTTGCTGACACTCACCATCATGCATCACGTCCATGAGCTCATAGCGTCCCTTGCTGACACTCAACATAATGCATCAAGTGCATGAGCTCATAGCCTCCCTTACTGACACTCACCATCATTCATCACGTCCATGAGCTGCCGCACCACCCCAAGCTCTGACTTCACAGCCAAAGTGCCTGCTTTTGCAACCGCAACATCGGAAATGAGATCTGATGTCGGCCCTGTCTCTTGGAAGCTTCCTTGCATGTCGTCCTCTCCCAGATGCGATATTGCTGCTGCAGCTGCTTTCCCCAGGGTGGATGAAGGGAGGTGTTCAGACGGCCTGCATGCAAAATCGGTGAGTGCTAGGTATTCTGCATGAATTGATGGCAAGGTGCAGCAATCTGCATGGCGCAACCAGGGATGCTGCAGAAACCATGGGAAGAAGATAATTGTGCCACCTATATGTAGGTGTATAGCTGAGACGGATCTGTACAGCCTGATTTGCAATGAGAATCTGATGGCATTGCAGACGACGTTTGTGTCCTTACAGGTAACAAACGTGCACCTCCTGAACCTTATCTGCACGTTAAGTGATCAAGTAACATGAGCTTTTAGAGCAGGAATTTTAACTTCACAGTGCCATCAAGCAATACTTAACAAAATCCTGATCAACAAGTGGGTCACTGCAATCGTGAGCGCATTCAGACCACATGTCTTTGCACCTAAACCTTCCCTCATCATGCCTCCTGATTCTACTTCTGGTCCTCCTCATCCCTCCTGGTCTTCCTCACATCTGGACGTTTGTTCATGATCTTACTCATGGTCCTCCTCCTCATCCCTCCCGATTTTCCTCACACCTGAATTTTCTATCATGATCTTACTTATGGTCCTCTTCATCGTCCCTCCCGATTTCCCTCACACCTGGATCTTCCCTCTCGACGGGCAATCTGTTCCCCTGGTGGCAGGAAAGCCACCCCCTTGCCAGCACCAGACCTCGGCCTCGCACCATCGTCGTTGTCGTCGTCGTCGTCATCATCACTCTGGACGCGGCTTTGGTGGCGAGTAGCAGCACGGGAGATGGCTGTGAGGTGCAAGCAGAGAGGTGGTGGTTATGCACGAGGTATATCGCACGTCTGTACTATCCTGTGGTTTGTCACCTCTCTGGTGCCGAGTCAAAATGCTGGAATTGATGCAGGCGTGCAAGCAGAGGAAAGGAAGGGACATCCTTGATTGATCCATCGTGGAGGTTAGTTTAGCTCGCATCCAGCTGGCACGGGACATAGATGCCTGGAAACTTACGGTTAGCTACGCTTTAATTATAGTTCAAGGCTCTGAAAGACACTGGCACGGGGGATTGGTGGCCGAGAGGTGCAGGTGTGGGTGTGGGTGTGGGTATACATGGGCAAATGAACGACGGTCAAGTTGGTCAATCGAATTCCTCTGGATTGATGACTGAGAGGTGTAGGCAAAAAACAGAGGTGCTGTCCCCGTGGAAAAGCTGAACATTATTGGGTAGCAGGCTGCAAGCAGGCTGCAAACCGCACTGGGAGACAAGCGAGAGGCCAGATTATTTGAGGAACAACATCCTTCATAATATATACGCCATACCGAGAGACTAGTGGGAGGCTATGATTAGAGAAATAGCAGCTTTATTTTTCAAGGGATAAAAAGGGCGTAAAGTGGAAGGAGACAGAGTATCGTTTAAAACGGAAGGGGTCATGCCTTGCTGCTGCTCTAACTGTGTCAGTGTGAATGAACCTGTACTTGGCGATAAAATGCAAACAACGTTCAACATCGCTGCTGAATGGGGTACTTCAAAGCTTGCATTACAAGGTGACCTGCAAATTTGCATGCACAATCAGAAAAGAAACGCACAAACGACACGCGACCCAAAGCTAACAGCAAATGAATTGCGCTCGAGTAAATGAAATGGCAAGGCTACGCATGCACTGCTACGTAGACAGTGCTGTGCTTTTATGCCGTATTTCCATTTTCAGACCGTACATGCGGTATGGCACGGTCAAAAAGGTATGGCACGGTCCAAAACCGTGTTATACGGTCGAAGTACAAAACCGTACTAATGGCTGGCTGTATTTTGCCTGTTTGCAGGGAAAAGGATATCCAGGGTTCAACTCCCGATCAGAACTGAGTTCTTTACTTTTTCACCCCATTTTGTGTGTGTGTGTGTGTGTGTGTGTGTGTGTGTGTGTGTGTGTGTGTGTGTGTGTGTGTGTGTGCTTCTCTCTTGAACAATGCACTTCAGTTCTACCTTGGAGGTGTGTAAATACAACATTATACTATAAAATTTTACCCAAAATGGTCTTGGTTCAAAAAAGCCAATTTCCATCCTTTTGCACCGTACCGTACACTGTAGTGTATATGGATATATATACATTGTACCTTTCCAATATATATATCGTACCTTTCCAATAACACCCCGCATAAATATCGTTTTTGCCCTGCAGGGTGACTGCAAGGAGCTCTAATATTCATCTATTTTGACCCTGCGGGGTTGTGCGGGATCTGTATAGATAACATTTTTGGGGTACATTAAGCCCAGAGCGATAAGAGGCCCCCCGGCCTCCTCCCGGCCACCACACCCCCCCCGCCGCCCTCCTGCCCCAGCAGCAGCGACAGCAGCAGCAAGTGGAACGGGCTGAGCGATAGGCGCAGGAAGCAGCAATGAAGAGGCCTCCTGGCAGACCAAAGAAAAACTTTGGTTTTAGAGGACCATGCTGCAATGCTTGCGCACGCAGAGCAGATTGGAGCCCAGCAGCTAACAGATGAGCAGGTGGAGCAGCTGGTGCGGCAAATAAGGTCCCGCATCGAAGCTGCTCGCACCCAAGCTGCACCATCAGCATGCACAAGCACAAGCAAATCGCCCAGCAGCAGCAGCAGCAGCAGCAGCAGCAGCAGCAGCAGCAGCAGCAGCAGCAGCAGCAGCAGCAGCAGCAGTGAGGAGAGCGAGGAGAGCGCCAGCATCAGTGATAGTGGCTAGAAGGAGCATATTGGTGGGGGGGGTAGGGCAGAAAGGGGTGTAGGCCAAGAGAACAAAGAGCGTCAGGCTACAACATGCAAACTGCGTGGTGACTTTCTTTTCCCGTTTGTGGTTCTCTTTCATATAAAGCTAATTGGTGCTGTGGTGCTGAACAGCGCTAAAAGCCCTGCGGGGTGACAGCGGTAAGGGCAAAGCACATTCATTTTTGGGGTGCGGAAAGGTGACAAATTCAACGAAACATTTCTGAAATTTGGGGTGCGGGATGAGTACGGTAAGATATATTACACATATGGTCTGAAACTTTGGAAAATCTGTTGAACATCGTACTTCCGTAGGGTGCCACACAAAATGACGCTTTACCGTATACCGTACTGGCACAAGATTGTGCGTAACCCATTCCAGTCAAGTACTTGACGTCTTACCTCTTGAGACGCTGGTCTTGAACCCGGCCAGCTCCTTTCGCAAAGCTTCCATCTGCAAGGAACAAGATAACATGAGCATTAAGGCACATGGTCGCCCAGCTATATTAGGTAAGTAGGCTGGCCATACATTGTTCCTTTTAAGCACAGTGTAATTTCCATACATGTGGTGCGTGTCTAAGATCCTGGCCTATCAACGATCCATTGGTCAGCTTGCGATGATGTCCAAGGTGTAACGGCAAGTGACTATCATTGCTTGCCTTTATGTACACACGGTGTGCAAATTTGACACACAGTGTACACATGTGACACACAGTGTACGATTGTGACACACAGTGTACAATTATGACACACAGTGTACACATGTGTACACACGGTGTACAATTGTGACACACAGTGTACACATGTGACACAGTGTACACATGTGTACACACAGTGTGCAAATGTGACGCACAGTGTACACATGTGACACACAGTGTACAAATGTGACATCCAACAGTGTACAAATGTGACACACTGTGTGCAATTGTGACACACAGTGTGCAATTGTGACACACAGTGTACGAATGTGACACACAGTGTGCAATTGTGACACACAGTGTACGATTGTGACACACAGTGTGCAAATGTGACACACAGTGTACAAATGTGACACACAGTGTACAAATGTGACATCCAACAGTGTACGAATGTGACACACAGTGTACAAATGTGACACACAGTGTACAAATGTGACACACTGTGTTTAAATGTGACACACAGTGTACACATGTGACACACAGTGTACAAATGTGACACACAGTGTACAAATGTGACACACAGGCGCAAATGTGACATCCAACAGTGTACACATGTGACACACAGGCGCAAATGTGAGACACAGTGTACAAATGTGACACACAGGTGCAAATGTGACACACAGTGTACACATGTGACACACAGTGTACAAATGTGACATCCAACAGCTTTGCACTTCGTTAATAAGCATGCACAGCATGTGTGGACAACATTTGGTGCACCTTGTAGGGTTTAGGGTTGGGTTAAACCTAGGGTTGGGTTAGTTTGTAGGGTCTAGGGTTGGGTTGAGGGTTGGGTTGGGTTGAATTGTTGAATTGGGTTTAGTTTGTAGGGTCTAGGGTTGGGTTAAACCCTAAGGTAGCACCCAGTGATTGATGAGCGTACACATTAAGTTTGATAGAAAGTAGAAAGTGCATGTTTAGGGTTGGCCAGAACCGTATATATACACCGTATATGACTGTATATTTGGTAATTTTGCTGCCAAAAATACCGTACATACACCGTATATGCGTATGTATGTACGGTTTCGGCCAACCCTATGCATGCTACACACGTGAATGGGCAACACTAGTGATGTTATGTAGAAATAACAGGTCATATAAAAGTGCATGTTATACACGTCAAGAGGCAGCACTGGTAACGTCGTGTGAAAATTGCATGTCATATAAAAGTGCATGTTATACACGTCAAGAAGCAGCACTGGAAATTTTATGTAGGAGCACATGTCATATCAAAAGCAGTGATGAGCACTGTTCTTATAAGCGTCTTGGCCTTGCAGTCAGCCAACGTTGCATCATCGCAATAGGCAAACCTCACAATCAATCACACACTCATGCAATTACATCTAAAAAAGAGAACCGAGCAAAGCGACTGCAGTTTCTTATACGTACTGCTTTTTTAACATCGCAATTCCAATGTCCCCATTTTGCATCTCTGCTTGCTTTGATTCCCTTTTTACTAGGATGCCAACCCCCCTCCCCCTAGCGTACACCCATACGCACCTCACGTTGGCCTTCTAGCCCCACTTTTGCCACCATGCGCATGGCATCTGCGTGCACATCTTCACCTGGGCTCTTCTCACCTCCAGCCTTCTCTTCCACCTGAGGGCAGAGAAAGCGAAAGTTTAAGAGACCCAGAGTGTGAAGTACAGAGTGCTTGCATGCACATCTTAGCCTCTCCTCATCCCCAATCTTATTTTCCACCTGTGAACAGTGAAGAAAGAGGCTGGAAAATAGGAGAGGATTGAAGCTGGGGAACACATGAGGCAAGGAAACTGAGATGTGAATCGTTGAGTTGAGGGAGTTCCAGAGCACATAACCTGGACAAGAGACGTAAGGCATGGATAAATCTGTCAAGGTAGACTCTGTACATTGTACTTCCCTCGTACATGTCTATGACTGCTAGACTCAGAACCTAAGCAGTACACATGAGCACGTTAACGTTAGGAAAATTGGAAACAAGCAGCCATCATGCGCAGCATCAAAGAGCTTAATTCAGCAGCACAGAGTCATCATTCTAGTAGGACTTTCAGGGAAGCAATTGCTTCTCACCACAATTTAACAATGGTCTATGATCACAATATAACAATGTCTATGATCACAATATAACAATGTCTATGATCACAATATAACAAAGTCTATGATCACAATATAACAATGGTCTATGATCACAATATAACAATGGTCTATGATCACATAGGGAACCTATACTGCAGTATAAAAACGGTCGATGACAATTCCGATAAGAGGACCAGTTATTTAGACAACTTTGATAGTACTCTCTCTAAATAATAACATCTTAACATACCTACATCTCCACTACTGGAAAGCACACGAATAAACTGATCTCCTGTGCTTTGCTATCCATGTGTGCGACCCCAACTGCTGCATGCACACACACAACATCATGACACGCTACCTTTTTCAGGCGGCCCAAAACAGAAGAGGTCACCGCTTCCAGCGCTCGCATCATCTCCCCTCTTGGCACCATACCATCCGTGGTCTTGTTCTCCACTAAGCCCCTCAGCTTTGCCACCGTGCCCTCGGCTGCCTTGACACGCTGTGCAAGCTGCGGTTCTGAGTCCGGAAGAGCTCCAGCTACTGCTGCTGCAGGGGGCCGGCCATCACTGAGGTGCTGCCGCTGTTGCTGTTGCTGGTGCTGCAGCTCAAGTACCTGCCTCTGAACTTTCTGTAACACTTCAGAAGGCTCAGCACCCTGGGTTGGTTGCTGTTGATGCTTCTGCTGCAGCTGCTGCTGTACTTTCTCCACCTTTTGCTTGAGCTGCTGCAGCTCCAGCACCTGCTTGTTGACCTGCTCCGTGGCAGTGGATAGCTCAGAGCTGAGAGCGGGCTTGGGCTGCTGCTGCAGTCCCTCCACCTGTTGCTTGAGCTGCTGCAGCTCCAGCACCTGCTTGTTGACCTGCTCCATGGCAATAGATAGCTCAGAGCTGAGAGCGGGCTTGGGCTGCTGCTGCAGTCCCTCCACCTGTTGCTTGAGCTGCTGCAGCTCCAGCACCTGCTTGTTGACCTGCTCCATGGCAGCTGACAGCTCGGAGCTGAGAGCGGGCTTGGGCTGCTGCTGCAGTCCCTCCACCTTTTGCTTGAGCTGCTGCAGCTCCAGCACCTGCTTCTGGACTTCCTGCAATGCTTGCGACGGCTCAGGACTGGGGGCAGACTGCTGCTGCTGCTGCTGCTGCAGTACCTCCACCTTTTCCTTGAGCTGCTGCAGCTCCAGCACCTGCTTCTGGACCTGCTGCACATCTTCAGATGGCTTTGAAACCATTCCTTCCACCTGCACGCAGCAACGTAAGAGGAGAACTATTATAAAAAAAACTGAACCATTCACCTTAGTATGGACCAAGGCTATGGACCATGGACAGGCCTGTGGAATGTAAAAACTGAGTACTTGTCCAAATCCCTTTGTAGCTGGCAACAGTTGAATGAACTTATAAGATGCTTCAAATAATTGTGCACAAAACATCTTGTACATGAATCCCTCAATGGCATGTAGGATCCATTTTATCCCATTTGAACCACAAAACTATATATATTTATGGTGTATATACCGTATTGCTGGCTGGGAAATCACCAAATGTACATCATATACGGTGTATATATACGGTTCTGGCCAACTCCCTATTCTCAGACCTCATCCTGACTCTGTCACAGGTCATCCTGACTCTGTCACAGGTCATCCTGACTCTGTCACAGGTCACAGGTGCATGCAGATGTATTGGAAATGTGACCCCTTGCTGTGTTCCAGCCCCTCTTTCCTAGCAAGAGCATTTTTTGGTGGGGGGTAGACGTAAACATAAAGGAGCTGCCCTTGAAACTAAGCAGTTCATGGTCAGCCCATAACTTATAGGCCGCAGGCTTGGGTCTGCCCAATTACGCGAGTTCACCTTGCAGCAGATGCCTCTGTTTGATGAGGAAAGGATAGGGTTGGCCAGAACCATATACATACGGTGTGGTGTACGCACGGTATTTTAGGCAGGGAAATCACCAGATATACGGCCATACACGGTGTATATATACGGTTCTGGCCACCCCTAGGAAAAAGTCTTCTGCTTGAGGTGCTATCACCACTTGCATGCATTACTTGTGAGCAAGTGCAAGCTTTTATAATATGAACACTTGCGTCACCCAACCCACGCCTCCCACCTTTTGTAGACGCTGTAATGTGGTTGTGGTCACAGTCTCCAATGCACGCATCAGTTCCCCTCTCAGTACAAGACCCTCTGCCGTCTTGTTCTCAACCAGGCCCTGCAGCTTTGTCACCACTGCCTCGGCCGCCTGCACACGCTGCCCCAACGTTGCTGCTGCTGCTGCTGCTGCTGCTGCAGATTGCGACTCTGCATCAGGTTTATCGCTCAGCTGCTGTTGCCGCTGCTGTTGCTGCTTGATATCCTCTACCTGTTTCTCCATCTTTTCCAGCTTATTGGCGGCAAGCTTGGACTCGGAGAGGCAGGATTCCAACTTTGCAATCATTCTCTGCTCAAGCGCTTGGGCAGCCTTAGTTACATCTCCAGAGGCCTTCTCAACAGCCTCCTCATGTATTTGACCTGCCATCCCCCTGGCTACATCAGGAGCTGCTGCCTTTACACCTTCCTCCACGACCTGCTGCTGCTGCCGCTGCTGCTGCTCCTTATACTCCTCCACCTGCTGCTTGACTTGATTTAGGACTTGAGACAGCTCCGCTGTGGTGGGAGACTGTGGCAGCTGCTGCTGCAGCTCTTGCACCTGCTTCTTCAAATGCGTCAAGGCTTCGACTGTCTCTGGAGCCTGAGAAGATGACGGCTGCTGCTGCTGCTGCTGCAGTCCATCCACCTGCCTCTTTAGCTGTGACATTGCCTCAGTTGTTTCTGGGGCTTGTATCAAAGATGAAATGTGCTGCTGCTGCTGCTGTAATATTTCCACCTGTTTGTTGACCTGCTCCATGGCAGCTGACAGCTCGGAGCTGAGAGCGGGCTTGGGCTGCTGCTGCAGTCCCTCCACCTGTTGCTTGAGCTGCTGCAGCTCCAGCACCTTCTTCTGGACTTCCTGCAATGCTTGCGATAATTCAGGACTGGGAGCGGGCTGCTGCTGCTGCTGCTGCTGCTGTTGCCGCTGCTGAAGGTCCTTCATCTGCTGCTTCACTTGCTCCAGATCTTTCTGCTGCAGCACCACCACCTGCTGCTTGACACCCTCCAGCTCTTCTTGGAACTTTTTAATTAATGCGCTTGATGTGTTGGAGATTGGTTCATGTTGCCGTTGCTGCTGCTGCTCAATGGAAACCAATCGCTGCTCAAGTGCCTTTGTCTGGCCTGCGATCCCATCGACCTGCTGTAACTGTTTTCTTGCTCCTACAAAACAAGTGGACAGAAAACCAAGGCACATATGGGTGGCAGATGACACAAGCTGATTTGGCCTAAACAAACAAGCTGAAGCATAAGACAGGAATACCACTCCACAGAATAGCGCCACAATTGCTTATGATGCAACCCTTTTGACACGATCCGTGTTATAGTCTTCAATTAAAATAATAAATACAGTTGGCCATGATTATATAAATATACGGTATTCTTGGCAGGAAATTACCCAATATATGGTCATATATGGTGAATATGTACGGTTCTGGCCAATTTACAGAATATACCAGACATGCAAGGGCTCACCCTCGAGGTCTGAGGCAATGCTCTCCTGCATTGCCCTCTCTCTCAGAGCCAGCTGCTCCCCAAGCTGTTTAACGGCATCATCTAGGCCTCGCACATGCTCCTGCACCTGCGCCAAATCCTCGCCCCCCTGTGTGTGTGCAATGTGTTTTGCAATTATTGTGTACTGGCGGAGCGGTTAACACAATCTTCTAGAAAAACAACAACCCGTTAGGTTTTTGAGCTAAGAATCAGCGACACATACGTAATTATACCTGTGAAGATGGGCTGGTTGCTGCATGAGCCTTGATGAGCTGCTCTGGCACTTGCTGCTGTGACTCAGGCTGCAGCGCACCCTGCTGTTTAGCTTGCTGCTGCACGGATTCAAAGAGCTGCCACTGCGACAGCTGCTGCTGCTTGAGTTCCTCAAACTGCTTCTGTAGCTGCTGCACAGCGTCAGACATTTCAGCGCCCTCACCAACATTCGTGACAGATGCAGGCTGATGCGACTGCTGTTGGAGCTGTTGCAAAGACGCGTCCAAACGTGCCAAATGCTCAGCACGCTCCTGAAAGCTGGTCTGGCTGGTCGCGTGTGCCTGTTGGAGCGCAGCAACAGCTGCTTGCAGGCTCTGCACCTCCTGACTGCTCTGTAGCTTGGCCTCTGATATCTTTGTGCCCACAGTCTCCAGCTGCTGATGCTGCCCCTCCTTCCATTTCTGCAACTCCTCCACGTGCTGGTGCAGCTTGAGTACAGCCTCTGAAACACTGGTTTTCTCCTCGGTGACTGCTGCTGGCTGCAACTGCTGCTGCTGCTGCTGCTGCTGCTGCTGCTGCTGCTCCCGCAGTTCTTTCACTTGCTGCTCCAGCTGCTGTACTGCCTCAGACTTGGGTGCATGGGCCTGCACAACCTGGAGCTGCTGCTGCAGCTGCTGCATCTCGGTGACTTGCTGCCGCAGTTCTCGGAGAGACGCTGCCTGCTGGCCGTACGCTTGCTCCTTTTCAAGGTGCCGCTCTGACACGCTAGCTTGCTGCTGCTGCTGCTGTTGTTGCTGCATCGACCCAGACACATCAGCACTGTCACCACCACTGTCACAACCACCGCTGACAGCAGCTTCTCCACTGTCTGTGGCCACCTGCTGCTGCTGTGACGGCTGCTGTTGTTGTTGCTGCTGCTGTTGTTGCTGCTGCTGTGACGGCTGCTGTTGCTGCTGCTGTTGCTGGTGCTGTTGCTGTTGCTGCTGCTGCTGCTGCTGCTGCTGCTGCTGCTGCTGCTGTTGTTGCTGCTGCTGTTGTTGTTGCTGCTGCTGCTGTGACAAATGTTGCCTCAGTGCCTTCATTTGCTGCTGTTGCTGCTGCAGCAGCTCAGCCTGCTGCAAGTATTTCAGCTCAAGCTCCGCCACTTCCAAAGAGGAAGGAGGCAAGGACTGCAAAGAGGGCAAACAAAGGAGCAAGTGCTTGTTGCATTGCTTGGGCGGGCACACATGACAGCCAAGGAATCGCATGCTAGGGCGGGCGAGCAGGGTTGGCTGCTGCCAAGGGGAAGGTGCCAGTTAGTTTCATTGGAGCTTTTAACTTTTAAGTTATCGATGACAGACATTGTCAGCTCATCACACAAATGCCTGCAACAGAAATGATGGGTGATCGGAATAACGGGCATTCCGATGACTGAGACCGAGCGATAAGTAAATTAAAAAGGCAGCAGGGTGATACAGGTGTTCAACCAACTTGATGTGAAAGATTGAGCCCTCTTAATAATTACAGCATCATATCAGCCCTTTCCAGAAGTAAGATCCAACAGGGTGCCTTCAGGGGTCGAACTAATTAACACTAACCGCTGCTAATTGACTAATAGATAAAGCAGGACATAATGATGGCAAAAAGTCATTTTGGGGGGCTCCCCTCTAGCTTCAATTCCTATCACCCTCAAATAGTTTCAAGCCCCCTCATATTTGGAGCCTCAAGTCAATTGCAAATTGGTAAAAATGGAGAAATACGCACGCGGCACTTATACAAGAAGTCTCCATTACCTGTTGTGAGGTTTGATTGTTGGGAGAGGAAGCCAGTGCCATAGCTGCTGTCGCTACTGCTGTGGCCGAATTTGCAGTTGCAGACACTTTCCCTTGCTGGCCTTCCAGTTTGTTCACTTTGGCTACAAGCGCATGCACCTGCACATATCACACATCAAGCACGCGAGGAAATAAAGTGTACCGCAGAGGTACTAGCACGCCAGCACGACAGAGGGACACGAATCAGTGCTATCTGCGTCTGCCCAAAATGGAGGTCAACGTGCTCACGGACATTGCATGCACAAAGTGCCAGAGGGGGGACACTGAGGCCCAAACTGGGTATACTTTGCATGCTCCTAGGGCAGGAGCATGCTTTTTGCAGCTGAGCTTGAGACCTGCAAGTTATGGCACCTGCCTCAGCAGCCGCGGCGTGAACCCTACTTTTTGAGCAGCCATTTGCTGTATTTGACCAGCCAGCGCACCAAACTGAGTGATTTTTTGTGTTTTGAAGTCCTTATAATAAATAAAGATCATTGCAAAAACAACGGAGCAAAAAGAGTAAGTGGTTGGCGAGATATGCAAATTAAAGTACCATTCCCCCTGGAAAGCACCCATCTAGGGTACAGGTGCAGGAGCTGTGCTTTTAGTCCTGCCATTCTTTACGCAGGGCGACTTGTCTAAATCTGAGCACATGCTCGGGTAGCTTATAAAGTCAGCATTAGTTTGAAGCTAAGTTGGGTCCAATTTGATGAAGTGACGTGTGAGTTGTTGCACCTTTCATGCAAAAAGAAGCATGTTTTGGCTTCCGTTCAGTGTGACAAAGTGCATGCCTATCAGATGTACACATCACACATGCACAATTATAGCATGCGTGCCAATTGTGCATGTCAGGCCTGCACACACCAGGCATGGCGGATGTTGAGCATTGTAAGTTGTAAGGGAGGACTTTGTGGTTCCGGGCAAGGACGTGCACAACCGCAGAAAGCGCGGCTGGACTGCACACCTGCTTACGCAAAGCACTTCGCACACTCCCACACACCCACACCCACACCCACACCCACACACCCACACCCACCCACACCCACACACCCACACCCACACCCACCCACACCCACACCCACACCCACACCCACACCCACACCCACCCACACCCACACCCACACCCACACCCAC
>Ga0307947_1001123_pt1 | contig 20624 bp, 13 predicted proteins | sample OrgLakmetagen232_FD_201840 | JGI IMG/M metagenome (GOLD analysis project Ga0307947, IMG submission 201840) | Saline water microbial communities from Organic Lake, Antarctica - #232 | ecosystem: Environmental > Aquatic > Non-marine Saline and Alkaline > Saline | place: Antarctica: Organic Lake...
GAGTTTTCCTTTTCCCAGTCTTATAGGTTTTTTTCCTTCATTCTGTCAGGCCCTTGCTGAGGACCGTGTAACAACCCCCACCAAAAAAAAAAAAAAAAGAGATGCTGCGTGACCTGGAGCAGTAGTGCTCATCATAGAACTTTTGGTCACAATGCCAGAATTATGCTCACCTGGGACTGCCTCCAAGGGTCTTTTTCAGGCACATACACACTAGGATACATGCCGAAGAAGGGCTTCAAGGCCGCCTGAGATGCTGTGAGTGCAGGAGTGGAGCCGTCCATGCTCATGCCACCCCCCAGCCCGTATTCAGAGTAATGAAGGGGGATGTTGTACACCTATAGGGGCGAGGCATTTGGGTTTTAAACGAAAAGGGATGTTGTAGACCTAAAGGGGAAAGGCATTCAAATTTTACACATCACCTTTGAAAGCAAAAAGGAATTAGGATAAAAGGGGGGTGTCATAGTCCTAAAGGGGCGAGGTATGGAGGACTTACGCAATGGATGTGTAAGAGTAGGATAGGGTGAGAATTGATAAAGGGGATGTTGAAGGCCTTAAAGGGGCGAGGTGTTGAAAATTTACGCAATGGATGTGTAAGCGTAGGATAGGGCGAGGATTGATAAAGGGGATGCCTTAAAGGGGCGAGGTGTTAAAGATTTAAGCAATGGATGTGTGAGCGTCGGATAGGGTGAGGATTGATAAAGGGGATGCCTTAAAGGGGCGAGGTGTTGAAGAATTACGCAATGGATGTGTGAGCGTCGGATAGGGTGAGGATTGATAAAGGGGATGTTGAAGGCCTTAAAGGGGCGAGGTGTTGAAGATTTACGCAATGGATGTGTAAGCGTAGGAAAGGGTGAGGATTGATAAAAGGGATGTTGAAGGCCTTAAAGGGGCGAGGTGTTGAAGAATTACGCAATGGATGTGTGAGCGTCGGATAGGGTGAGGATTGATAAAGGGGATGTTGAAGGCCTTTAAGGGGCGAGGTGTTGAAGATTTACGCAATGAATATGTAAGCGTAGGATAGGGTGAGGATTTATAAAGGGGATGCCTTAAAGGGGCGAGGTGTTGAAGAATTACGCAATGGATGTGTGAGCGTCGGATAGGGTGAGGATTTATAAAGGGGATGTTGAAGGCCTTAAAGGGGCGAGGTGTATAAGATTCACGCAATGGATCTGTTAGCGTAGGATAGGGTGAGGATTGATAAAAGGGATGTTGAAGGCCCTAAAGGGGCGAGGTGTTGAAGATTCACGCAATGGATTTGTAAGCGTAGGATGCATGAACGAAGATGCAGTGAGCCAGCAAACGGGGCACACACACACAGGAGGTAAACACAACTAATATAAGCATAGGAGGGTGAAAGGAGCAACACCATAAACTGATCCGGATGTTGCGTAAAATGAGATGGAAGTGAATACCAACGGATGGGGGCTAGACAGAACAGAGGATGACAATATTATACTGCTATAAATGGTGTAATAGGCGAATTGTCTATTTAGACTCTTATAAAATATCACATGCACCGTAAAGGTAAATCATTCCAACGTGATGCATTCTTGCTACCCTTTTTAAACAGTGTCGTACAGACAGCATAATTTTCGATATTGTTGGGAATGTGTGTGTATGTGTGTGTATGTGTGTATGTGTGTGTGTGCTTGTCTGTGCTTGTGTTTATGTGTGTAAGTGTGTCGAACACCTTGTTGTAAAATACCGACGCTCCGCGCTTCTCACCTGCATCAGCCTTGCAAGGTCAATGCCAGTTTTTTGCTTGAACTCGTTGTAGAAGGTGAACGCGCTGTTTTGCAGCTGGTTTTCCGAAAAACTCTCCGTGAGCGAGGCGTACCTGAGTTAATGAATAGAATAAGCATAATTTATCAGAAATTACATCTTACATATAGGATAAAAGGGTTATCAATAAATGTGATACCGGAAGTGAATTGCTCGATCTTTTAACTAGGTGCATAAAATGTAAAGCGCAAGCATTGTGACTCAAGGAGCCTAATCTGTAGCACTTTGCATTGATCACCTGCCGAATGATTTCAAATGACAGTCATGTACTTTGTTTCAGGATTTCAAATGCCAGTCATGTACTTTGATGCAGGGGATTGCAAGAGATCTAGACACAAGGACTACGTACGCCTGGTCCCCAGGAATTACAAGAAATCTAGACAAAAAAACTACTTACGCGCTGATCCCCATGAAGTCACACATTATAAGCAGGCTGAATAAAAAAAAGCACAGCACACCAATGCAAGTGAGTCACAAAAAACATGAGCAGGTTGATCTAGACACAAGGACTCACGCGCTAATCCCCAGAAAGTCACAAACTATGAGCAGCTTGATCTAAACACAAGTACTACACACCAGTGCAAGTAAGTCACAAAACATGAGCAGTTTCATCTTTACACAAGGACTCACGCGCTAATCCCCAGGAAGTCACATACTATGAGCAGCTCGATCTAAACACAAGTACTACACACCAGTGCATATAAGTCACAAAACATGAGCAGTTTTATCTATACACAAGAACTCACGCGCTAATCCCCAGGAAGTCACACATTATAAGCAGCTTGCGCACAGCACGCATATCCACTGGGGGGGCCAGAATGGGTGACTGCCCGCCACGCCTGTTTAAGTACAGACAAGTGTTGATATTAAGCATAAATGAGCCGCACGGTCAGATATCAATGGAAAGGAGGGAAGAATGGCAAGAACAAATAAGATAGGCAGGGCTCCTTATTTACAACAGATACTAATCCTTCATTTATATGATTTGCCACAAGGTATTAGCCCTTCATTAGTACCGTTACTAGTCCTTCAATAATACAGTTACTCTTTCATTCATAGAATTGGCCATAACTGTATATCTGCACCGTATATATCTGTATGTAATTTGGTTGTCTTGCTCTGATTATAAGTGCGCCATATACACCTGTTGATGTTTGGTTCTGGACAACCCTATTGTCTAGAATTCAACGTCTAAGTTTGCTCAAGACACTTCAGCCCCCACCCACGTTCATGTGCACAGCCTCTTCTTCACCAGGTCACTGCCATACACTGTTATACAGTCAAGAGCGCCACTCACTGCCATACACTGTCATTGCCATACAGTCAAGAGCGTTACTACCCACTGCTGGTACACTGTCATTGCCATACAGTCAATAACGCCACACACTACTGTACACACTCATTGCCATACAGTCAAGAACGCCACACACTACTGTACACTGTCATTGCCATACAGTCAAGAGCGTCACTACCCACTGCTGGTACACTGTCATTGCCATACAGTCAATAACGCCACACACTACTGTACACACTCATTGCCATACAGTCAAGAACGCCACACACTACTGTACACTGTCATTGCCATACAGTCAAGAGCGTCACTACCCACTGCTGGTACACTGTCATTGCCATACAGTCAAGAACGCCACACACTACTGTAACCTGCCATTACCATACAGTCAAGAGCGCCACACACTTCTGTACACTGTCATTGCCATACATTCAAGAGCGCCATTCACTGCCATACGCTGTCATTGCCATACAGTCAAGAACGCCACACACTACTGTACACTGCCATTACCATACAGTCAAGAGCGTCACTACCCACTGCTGGTACACTGTCATTACCATACAGTCAAGAGCGTCACTACCCACTGCCATACACTGTCATCATCATACATTCAAAGAGCGCCACACACTGCCATCATGGAACACACGGAACTGTCTACGTACAACACAGCAGCAATGCCACAATATTTACTTTCACACAGCCCCACTGTGAGTACAATGTGTAGTTGTATAACATGCAAGTGCATTTTGAACTCACTTGCGTTCTACTTTCACACAGCCCCACTGTGAGTACAATGTGTTGTCTGTATGATATGTAAGTGCATTTTGAACTCACTTGCGTTTTATTTTCACACAGCCCCACTGTGGGTACAATGTTTCGCTGTATAACATGCAAGTGCACTTTGAACTCACTTGCGTTCTACTTTCACACAGCCCCACTGTGGGTACAATGTGTTGTTGTGTAACATGAGAGTGCATTTTGGACTCACTTGCGTTCTACTTTCACACTGCCCCACTGTGAGTACAATGTGTCGCTGTGTAACATGTAAGTGCATTTTGAACTCACTTGCGTTCTACTTTCACACAGCCCCACTGTGAGTACAATGTGTTGTTGAGTGACATGTAAGTGCATTTTGGACTCACTTGCGTTTCCTGCCTGCCTCAGCCAGGGCCTCTCCAGCAGGAGGTGCTAGTGTGGGTGCAGATGCAGCACCGGGAGTAACTTGAGGGCCAATGGCATCCAGAGGCGTGTTGTCTCGACTGGAGGAAGATAACGTTGGGGGCAGGAGCGCAGAGAAGACGTCGGCACTGTGGGAGTGTCAGCTTACTAGCATGACGTTCGAGGCCAGCCTTGTTATTCACTTCTGGATGCCTAGATTACACATGCATCACACACAAGACGCACACCTGCTTCATCATTAAATTGGTCACATACAACACACGATGCGCACACCTGCTTCATCAAATTGGTCAAGGCCAGCCTTATCGATTACTTCTGGATGCCTAGATTACACATACATCACAAATCACACGCGATGCGCACACCTGCTTCATCAAATTGGTTTAGTTTGGTGGTTACACAGCAAAAACTACGTTGCCCTGAACTGTTTTTATAAGGAGGGTTGAAGGATGCTTGTTTCTCACATGCATAATGAATTCTGGCTAGGCTGTGTATTGATCAAGGGCAGTGAAAAGCAACTTGATCCTTGAACGTACGTGAGACTTGGTTGAACTTGATGTGTTGGGCACGTTGTGTTGCCATACTGCAACTTACTGCAACTTAACATTGTGTAGCTTAACTGCAACTTACTGCAACTTAATGTTGTGTAGCTAAACTGCAACTTACTGCAACTTAATGTTGTGTAGCTAAACTGCAACTTACTGCAACTTAACGTCGTGTAGCTATACTGCAACTTACTGCAACTTAATGTTGTGTAGCTATACTGCAACTTAACGTTGTGTAGCTAAACTGCAACTTACTGCAACTTAACGTTGTGTTGCCATACTGCAGCTTAACGTTGTGTAGCTGTACTGCAACTTAAAACACAGACTAAGAATTGCCAAGCCATGGCTGGTGGCCATTTCGAAATTGTTTTGGTTCTGATCTATAGAACAGGAGGCCCTTTTTATTATCCAGTGCACACTACTTGCAATTGGACATTGTGATCCAAACAAAGAGTGTATGGCTCCAGCACACGAAAAAAGACCCTTGGTAACCCAAACACACACAATCAACGTATGAATGCAACTGCTCTACTTCTACGTTACTCACATGGACACACGGACGGAAGATGAGCGGTCCTGGAGCAATCCCCGCCCATTTGTAGGCACAATGTCATCAATGGCTCCTTGGGCAGCCACGACTTCAGGTGTGAGCTCTGCGTCCACCTCGCCAGGTGTGATGGCGTTGTAATTCCAGCTCAGCCCGATCTGGACCTGGAAAAAGTGCGTTTGTGGATGGATCCTGGTTTGTGGGTGTGTGCATCGAGGAGTGGCAAATTGGTACGCGACAGACGAAAAATGGGCAGCAGTGAGAAACGATGTAAACTGAGAACGCAAAGTTGGGTAGGATTGCAGACCACTTCTGTCTTTGAATTGTCTTGTAACGACGCTTGAAATAAGTGGCAGTATTATAACATTCACTACAGACAGTTGCCAGACCAACAAATGACCCGCATTTTTCCAGTATTCATAATTATTACGCTTAAATCAGTGGCAGTGTTATGATGAAGTTCACTACTGACAGTAGCCAGACCAACAAATGACCCGCATTTTTCCAGTATTCATAATTCATACGCTTGAATCAGTGGCAGTGTTATGATGAAGTTCACTTCTGACAGTTGCCAGACCAAGAAACGACTCGCATCTTTCCAGTATTCATACGCTTGAAACCGTGGCAGTGTTATGATGTTCACTACTGACAGTCGCCAGACCAAGAAACGACTGGCAATTTTCCAACCGTCATAACCCAGTCAAATCGCCGCACCTGCTCCTCAGCCAAGTCAACACCAACAGCCTTTGCAGCACGGATGATGCGCTGACGCACTCTGGGGATCAGACTTGAATATTCACGGGGGTAGCGCATCACAGTGGCACTCATTTCACCCTGCATGGGCAGATGAGTGAGCAGGGGATCGATCTTATTGATGTAATTCATATGCGCCATCTGCTGGCTTTTTTTGTGCACAGTGTTGTCAAGGCAGGATTCTTGTAAACAGCATTTGTCTAAGCACGCTCAGTTTGTTTAGTTCCTAGATCCCTGACGAATTCTTGAAAAAATTATTTGTAATCGATGAGCATTCTAGTGCTTCTAAACGGACGACTGATCTCACAAGGCAGCATCTGCAGAAACCCCCATGGATGGACACCGAATCCATTAATAAAGCTCCTTCTGCTTATTTACAGAGGGGATAAATTTCTCACTGCCTGAATAATTTATTCATTTCATTTCATTCTTTTATTTGTCTGATTTCATGATCATGTGTACCTGTAACGCAAAGTAGATTTTGGTCCAAGGCTTAGCGACGGATCCTAGGGCATCAGCAATGGGGTTCAAGAGGGCTTCCTCGTACGTGAATCCCTTGTACCTGCATCGTGTTTGTGTGTGCGTGTATTTTGTAGCTGCGGGCGTGCAGATGAGTGTCACACATTCAGGCTTGCAGATGGGATACTGGATGATTTTGGCTCCCTCTCTTTACAAGTTCTTCACTAATGAGTGGGGGGTAAAAACACTCACTTTTGCGTGGGGGAGACCACCACAGCATTCCGCCAAGCAGAAGACAGGCGCGTGGACTCATCCAAGTGAGGCACAACCTGTCAGGCCAGCGAGGTATGTTCAGGTTCATTCCAATGACATTTAACGACCAATCGCCGATGATCTGGTTGAGGCCCTCAGACATGTTCGGTGTGAAATTCCAGGTTGTTTCTCATTGCAACACAGCAATTTGCAGCAAGCAAAGTAAGTCAATGGTTTGTACCAGACCGTGAGCCCTCAATGCATAAACTAGCTAAGCTCCCCCCTTTTTTTATTATCGCCTTATCTTAACATCTTAACATGAACATCTGCACAATACCAAGAGCGCATACCGCATGTTCGTTCACGCCAATGTCGCTCGCGAGTTGCATGCACAGCTGCAAGCCCCTCCTGAACTCATCAATCATCTCCTGTAAGAAGCATGAGCAAAACGGGTAAAATTCCACTCAGTAATTTCCTCCTGAACTCACCAATCATTTCCAGTAAGAAGCATGAGCAAAACGGGTGAGACTTCACTCATTATTTTCTTGTCACGTGCCTCAAACCATGTAGGAACTAAGATGCGCTTGTTATAATATACCAAGGCTGCCCGTGTGCAAATCAAGCAGATCTGATGTGCGTTAACCATAACCATGTCTGTTAAATTGCTGCATCATGTTACTGCAAAGCTGCCGCCATCTTACCGCAGTGGCTGGCTTGCAATCCGTGGTAGTGGTCCCATCCATGAAGCAGAAGCCCGTCACGTCAGACCTGTGTTGCGGCACACAAGCTATTCAGACTGGCCTGCTTTGAATGCACAGGCCTCACAGACGTGTGTAGGAAGTGTAATTAATAGAGGCTATTCAGACTGGCCTGCATTGAAGGCAAATCTCACAAACAATCAGATCTTGATCCCATGAAGTCAGCAAAAACCCACCTGTCTGGCCTAGTAGACTGCCAATAAATGGTAGGAACCCTGTAAGGTGCCAAGTGTGACACTTAGTTGCGCTGATCAAGGATAAAGAGCACGTGCTCACAAGATTACAACAAAACGCATCCAACAGGGGGTGTGACACGCAGATGTACTGAAAAAGGATAAAGAGCACATGCTCACAAGAGCGCAAAATTATGCATCCAACTGATGGTGTGACATTAAGATGCGCTGATCAAGGATAAAGAGCACATGCTCACAAGAGCGCAGAATCGTGCATCCAACTGATGGTGTGACATTTAGATGTGCTGATCAAGGATACAGAGCACGTGCTCACAAGAGCGCAAAATTATGCATCCAACTGATGGTGTGACATTTAGATGTACTGATCAAGGATAAAGAGCATGTGATCACAAGAGCGCAAAATTATGCATCCAACTGATGGTGTGACACGCAGATGTACTGATCAATCAAGGATTAAGAGCACATGCTCACAAGAGCGCAAAATTATGCATCCAACTGATGGTGTGACATTTAGATGCGCTGATCAAGGATAAAGATCACGTGATCACAAGAGCGCAGCAACGCTAAGCAAGAGCATGACAACGCTCAGCAAGCCTAGCTGCTTCCTGATCTGCTCGTAAGTCCTGGATCTTTTAGATACAGTGTCCGCCATCCGCACCAAGTAATTAGCTCTTCCTGGCACAACAATTATCTCGCCTTACATGGTAAGTAAGCTAACCCTGCCATTTGCTCCCCTTTGTCTTACCACGCAAGGCGGGTGCCTCCCACATGCATCATCGCTCGATCCACCATGTCTGCGAAGTGTCGACATCGGTGCATGGTCAATAATAAGTCGAAGTAATTTAACAGGGGTGCAGCAGCCTTTATTGAACTGCACTCAACAAGTTGAGCACGGAGAAAGGTGAAATACGTTTTACTAAACATTATATTCATCTGTAAAAAGGCGGTTGGCTCAAGTGGGAAGGTGCAAAACATCAGTACCTGTGCATCTTGAGGTGAAGGGGGGCACTGTCTGATACGGAATGAGGTCGAATGTCCTGTGGGTTTGCAAAGTGCGTGCAAGTTCAAGTGGTGATCTCGCGCAAATACTATCACTTTGAGCTGGACACACAGGGTAGAATGGCAGATGTGATGTTTAAGCAGGAGGTGCACTCCAGTGATGGACCACTGTCTGCCATCACCGTATGTCGGCCAACAAGCTGCCGCCGCCACCCCACATGCTACTTGCGCTTGCAGGAACTCATCAGAGCAAACATTTTATTCACACACACACAGAAAGACACGCACATACGGACGCACCCCAAAAGAGGAATTGAAGGATTCAGCTCCACAGGCCGTGGCGCTGCCAACTCCGGGGGAAGCTGGGCGAAAGCCACGCTCAAAAACAGATCCACGATCAGAAGCGTCTGAGTGGCAATGGCTGGCCGTGACTGTACCGTCATTGGTTGGCGAGTGTGAGCGTGGTTGTTTGAGAACCCTTATGCTTTGCTGGAGTGGATGACCCCTAATATCATACAATAAATTAGAATAAACTAGATACAAATATAGCACAGCTCAAAAATGAAGGCGGCTTGATAGCTATCTTGATGGTTATCTTGATCTGTCCAGGCGTTTGTGCTATATGTTTATGAACCTTATTTTAACGATACAAGTTTTACAAACTTGGCCCAAGGCAAGTTCAGACCGGGTCTGCCACGAATTATCATAATGCAATTATATTGTATTAATTTATACTGTATTAAAATTGTTTCTGAATCTAGAGGCTGATGTGAAGGCGGGAAGAGTTGTTTTGGCCATCCAACATGGAGTCACTGCTGTACGAACAGTCCGTGCTGGCAGAGCATGTCACCAATTCTGGCCAGGCTGCCGCTGGTGAGTGTGTTTAAAGCTAGCACGTATCGTGTGTCTGTGCATTGCACGCCTGCGAACATCATGTATTCAAACATGCCTGCACCCGCACCCGCACCCACCCACCCACCCACCCACACATGCATACACACACACGCGTGCGCACACACACATACACACACACACACACACACACACACATGCACACACACACACACTCACACATACTCACACACACACACACACACACACATACACTCACACACATACTCACACACACACACACACACACATACACACACACACACACACACACACACCGACACACGCACTCACACACACACACATTAACACACACATACACACAGACACGCACGCACACACACACACGCACACACACACACACACACTTACACATTCACACGCACACGCACACACACACACGCAAGTGCACACGCAAGTGCACATGCACACGCTGCATACATGCACGTGCACGTGCATGCGCATGCACACACACACACTCTTACAAAGACACATACATGCGCACACACACATACACACACACACGCAAGCGCACATGCACACGCTGCATACATGCATGTGCATGAGCAAGCACATGCACACACACGCACACTCTTACTCACACACACATTTGCCTAGGTGTTGCAGCTCCGTGCCAGGCACTTGTGTCCCCCAAAGGTGAAATGCTGGCCTTTATTGACCCAATAGCTGGGGAGTCGGTGTGGGTGCTCCCCTTGCTGAGCCTGAGAGGGTCAAATGACCAGGCTACAGCAAACAGCAGACACAGCACCATTCATGCCGCTACCACCACCGGAACAGCAGCAGCGTCCATGCAGCGATTCAGCAGCAGTGTGGTGTTGGATTCACGTGGCACGATTGGGCCAGAGGTGTTTACTTGTATGGCCTGGACAGCTGACGAGAGCAGGCTCCTCCTGGCCGGAAAAACAGGGTCGCTGTACCTTCTTGACAGGTGCATGGAGGTCTGGTTGTGTCGCGCGTGTGTGTGTGTGTGTGTGTGTGTGTGTGTGTGTGTGTGTGTGTGTGTGTGTGTGTGTGTGTGTGTGTGTGTGTGTCTGTGTGTGTGCGTGCGTGCGTGCGTGCGTGCGTGCGTGCGTGCGTGCGTGCGTGCGTGCGTGCGTGCGTGTGTGTGTGCGTGCATGTGTGTGTGTATGTATGTGTGTGTGTGTGTGTGTGTGATCAGTGTGTTTGTATGTGTGTGTGTGAGCACTTGTGTGTGATTATGTTTGTAAGAGTTTGTGTAGATGTATGCTTGTGTGTAAGTATGATGTGAAAGAAAGTGAACGTGGATGCACGTGTTCTGCATTTTGTCGTTCCCCTCATGTGTGTGCAAGCTTGTGCGCCTTTAACCTTCCATAGTGAAAGTCACCAGACAGTAGGATTGGCCAAAACCATATATATACGGTGTAAATACGGTATTTTTGGCAGAAAATTAACCAGATATACGGTCATACAAGGTGTATATATACGGTTCTGGCCAACCCTACCAGAAAGTTACCTCCAACTTATTGGTCACACAATGCTTTTATGCTCTCTGCAGAAACTGCAGCATCTTGGGTATATGGCTGGCCGACGAGGCCGGGGGGAAGGGCAGTGGCGGTTTACCCTGGGCAAATAATCGTGCAGCCAACCGCGCGTGCAAAGTGGCAGGCCTGGCACTTCTAGACGTGCACAGGTGTGTGTGTGTGTATTTTTGTATGTGTATGTGTGTATGTTTATGTGTACGTGTTGTAAGGTAGGGTCGCAGGTGCTGCTAGACGTGGATTGCTACGCTATGTTGTGTAGCGATGTGTGGCAGCGTGTGTAAATCCGGAGCAGGCCTAGCGCTCTTTGGTTAAGCGGCTTTCAAAGGTGCTGATGTGCATGGGGGATATACATGCAACACTGTGCTTCCGAACCGTATGGCACTGTGCTTCCAAAACGTATGGCACTGTGCTTCCAAAATGTATGGCACTGTGCTTTCAAAACGCATGGCACTGTGCTTCCAAAACGTATGGTACTGTGCTTTCAAAATGGCACTGTGCTTTCAAAACGTATGGTACGGTGCTTTCAAAATGGCACTGTGCTTTCAAAATGACACTGTGCTTTCAAAATGGCACTGTGCTTTAAAAGCTTATGGTACGGTGCTTGGCACTGTGCTTTCAAAATGGCACTGTGCTTTCAAAATGGCACTGTGCTTTCAAAATGGCACTATGCTTTCAAAATGGCACTGTGCTTTCAAAATGGCACTGTGCTTTCAAAATGGCACTGTGCTTTCAAAATGGCACTGTGCTTTTTAAATGGCACTGTGCTTTCAAAATGGCACTGTGTAATCAAAACAATTGTGGTTGGTCAAAAACATGGGCATGCGGTGTATGTGCGGCAGTTCTGGCAGCAAGCCGCAACAAGTACGGCCACATATGTAGGGTTGGCCAAAACCGTATATGTACGTCACGTGTGTAGGGTTGGCCAAAACCGTGTGTGTACGTCACATATGTACGTCACATATGTACGTCACAATACATCACATATGTACGTCACAATACGTCACATATGTACGTCACATACGTCACATACGTCACATACGTCACTTACGTCACATACGTCACATTTGTACGTCACATATGTCACATACGTCACATACGTCACATTATGTCACATACGTCACATATGTCACATGCGTCATACGTCACATACATCACATATGTACGTCACATACGTACGTCACATTATGTCACACATGTACGTCACACATGTACGTCACATACGTCACATATGTCACATATGTATGTCACATACGTACTTCACATATGTACGTCACATGTACGTCACAAACGTCACATACGTCACATACGTCACATACGTCACATACGTCACTTACGTCACATATGTCACATACGTCATACGTCACATATGTCACATGTGTACGTCACATACGTCACATATGTACGTCACATACGTCATACATGACGGTATATTCGGTGATATCCAGCAACAACGTGTACACACCGTATAGGTATATGGGTATAGGTTTATGGGTATATATATATGTATACCGTGTATATAGTATTTATACATCTTGGGATAAATTTTGATATAAACCCTAAACCCTTTGTATATAAACCCTAAACCCTACACCCTAAACCTTATATAAATATGATACTGCCAGAACCATAAATATATATGATATACGGTTTTTGCCAATCCTGCACATATAGCATATGGCTCTGATCGGCCGTAGAGGTCACCCATGTGCCCATGTGCCATAACCCGTCTGTTATGTGCATATCATGCCCGTATGCCAAACAGCACAAACATCACCACTCACACGCCGGCTTTGATACTGCTCACATACGCACACACATACACACACATACACACACATACATGCACACACATACACGCACACACATGCACACACATACACACACATACATGCACCCACATACACGCACACACATGCACACGCATACACACACATATATGCACACACATACACGCACACACATACACACACATACACACACATACATGCACACACATACACACACATACACAAACATACATGCACACACATGCACACACATACACACACATACATGCACACACATACACACACACGCACATACATGCACACATGCACACACATACACACACATACATGCACACACATACACACACACGCACATACATGCACACACATATACGCACACACATGCACACACATACACACACATACATGCACACACATACACACACATACACACACAGTGATTATGGCCCTGTGTCAAAAGCGGCCTGCATTGACAATTGGTCATATTTATATGGCCACACAGCACAGTTGTCACCGCTGACATGGCTTCCACGCGCACACACACACACCGCGTGCACACACACACAATTCCGCACACACACACACACACGCACGCACGCACGCACGCACGCACGCACGCACGCACACACACACACACATACGCGCACACACACGCACGTACCAGGGCGCTGGTGGTGAGCACTGAGCCGTGCATGTACATCGTACCAATGACTGCACACACACAACAGCTTTCTGCTATTAAGCCCCAGCGTCTGCAGGTGAGTGTGTGTGTGTACAAGTGAGTGTGAATCAGTGTGTGTATACGTGTATTTTGTGTGTACGGGTTTGTGTGTGTATGTGTGTACGCAGGCGCACGCGTGTGTGTGTGTATTTTTGTGTGTGTGTGTGTGTGTGTGTTTGTGTGTGTGTGTGCGTGCGTGCCTGCGTGCGTGCGTGCGTGTGCGTGTGTGTGTGTGTGCGTGTGCGTGTGCGTGTGCGTGCGTGCGTGCATGTGTGAGTGCGTATGTGCGTGAGTGTGTGTGTGTGTTTAAGTGCGGGGCGGCCACAAGTAGGCTGCAAGGTTTCCTACCATGAATGTATATACATGCATCTTTAAAGTGAGGCAGAGGTACACACATGAACTTTTCCCACACCACGTTTGTGTTGTATTGTTGTACGTGAAGTGCAGATCGTTGTAATTGGAGTTGCAAACTCTTTGTCATGTGCAGCAATGCGTGTGAGGATGTGCAGGCTGTGGGAAGCGCCATGCCATCCTTGACCTGCTTTTCACGGACTATGGGACCTAAAACCACACACACACACACACACACATACGACCTATATTCTTCTGTCGGAGAGCATTCTTGAGGACGTGCAGGCGTGGGATGTAAACACACTCACCGTGCTTTTTTGTTGCAGGGCATTCATGAGCACGTGCAGACTGTGGGATGTAACCTATACACACTCACCGTGTTTTTTTGTTGCAGGGCATTCATGAGGACGTGCAGACTGTGGGGTATGACCACGCCACCTGCAATCTGGTGCTTGCAGGCACGGGTGGTACCAACAGGTGTGCAATTGTGTGTAAGTGTGTACGTATGTGTGTGTTTCTGTGAGTGTTTGTGTGGCTGGGCATGCATGCGTGTATGTAATCTGCTGTAGAAATGTGTGTGGGTGTGTCTATGTGTGCGTGCATTCATTATTTGCGATGATTTTGGCTTTTGTGTTCAGTGTACGTGGCATAAGGAGATGATCTGGATCCATGTGAAAGCACATCTTTGTTATTATTATTTGCAACCGCTCAAATGATCTGCACACTCATTGGACTGATACGTCAACTTGCGCAAATCATGCTGCCATGCATTCTGCCCTCCCACCGGAATGATCTGCTCATTGACCTGATGCGTATTCTTACCTATTCTGTTCACCCATAGAAATGATCTGCACTCTTAAGCGGTTCCCACGTGCTCTACACAGCCATAGAAATGATCCGCACATTTACTTTAAAATATCTTCCCACCTATTCTGCACACCCACAAAATTGATCTGCACACTTGCCTAAGCTGCGTACCCTTATGCTCTGCACATCCACAGAAAACATCCCCCAACAGTGGCACCAAACTCACCCAGCTGCTGCTATCAACGTTTGCACCAAACTGTATGACTTTGTATTTAGCTAGGGTTGGCCAGAACATTATTATATCTGCACCATATATTACCTTATATATGCCAACAGAATCGTGAGCTTCACCACTTAGCGTGTGTCTTCATGCAATCATGGCTAGAGTTGGCCAGAACCGTATATATGCACCGTATATTTGGTGATTTCCCTGCCAAAAATGTCGTATATACACCATATATATATATATATACATATATGGTTCTGGCCAACCCTTCATTTAGCCTCTGAGCGAGAGCAAGGTATCCGTGCTTGCATGCAATTGGTGATATCAATTTGCACCCAACCTCAAAACTTTGCATTTCAACTTTGAGCAAGAACGGATGCATTGCACTCGCGACTATACCGTGTCTTTTTTCCTTGTCCTTTTCCTCTACAGCCCCACTCACGCTTGCATCTCAAATTTCACATGTCCCTTAATTCCTTTACTGTTTGCTCTACAGCCCCACTCACACTTCCAACACATATTTCACATGTCTTTTTTCCTTGTCCTTTTCCTCTACAGCCCCACTCACGCTTGCATCTCAAATTTCACATGTCCCTACAGCCTCACTCACACTTGCAATAAAAACAAAGTTCGCATAAAGCTCATTGCAATCCACGCCCGCTGCCAAGTGTTCACTCTATTGGTCTTACCTCTGTGACAGAGCCTTTTTTGTGTGCTGGTTGAGGAATTTCACGGTACTCAATACCAAGTGGCTTTCTTTCCCTTCATTTACGTGGGGAGTGGTTTTGCCTGCATGCGTGGTTTTTCATTTTCATTCCAATGTTCACAAAAAGCCTCGATTGTTTCTGTGAAGCATCCTTGCCTGTTCCAGTACTGCTATCAAACCTTATCAGACCCGTGGCATACTCAACCGCAGAAGAGAATACAGGCAAACATCTTCAAGCCCCTATCTTGCTGTGGAAGCGTATAGCATCTTGCATATCATCTTGTGTGTGTGTGTGTGTGTATGTGTGTATGTGTATGTGTGTGTTATGCACCTGACCCCTAAACAATTAGTGTCTTGCACCCTGCTCTTGTCTTGCAGCGACTGCCCTGGGGTTACATTGTCTCTATGGGAGTACAGCAATGGGATGCTGAGCAAGCGCGCGATCCACAGCACGTGCAATGCCAAGGTGTGTGTGTCCTATCTCTCTATATGTGTCTGTGTGTGTGTGTGTGTGTGTGTGTGTGTGTGTGTGTGTGTGTGTGTGTGTGTGTGTGTGTGTGTGTGTGTGTGTGTGTGTTTGTGTGTTTGTGTGTTTGTTTGGTTGTGTTTGTTTGTGTGTGCACGTGTGTGTATGTGTGTGTGCGTGTGCACCTGTGTGTGTGTGTCTTGTCTCGGTGCCTTCAAGCACAGCAACAGACTTTTGGGCAAGCGCAAGCTTCTCATCGCGTGTAGCAAGGAGTGGTGTAAGTGTGTTTTAATTTGAGTGTGTGTGTTTTAATTTGAGTGGTGTAAGTGTGTTTTAATTTGAGTGTGTGTGTTTTAATTTGAGTGGCGTAAGTGTGTTTTAATTTGAGTGTGTGTGTTTTAATTTGAGTGGCGTAAGTGTGTTTCAATTTGAGTGTGTGTGTTTTAATTTGAGTGGCGTTCAATTTGAGTGCGTATGTGCTTTAAATTGAGTGGCGTAAGTGTGTTTTAACTTGAGTGCGTGTGTGTGTGTGCTTGTTGCTGATGTGTTTTGTGTGATGTATGCATACAAATACAATACACTGCTGAGCACGCGCAAGGTCTTCGGCATTATGTTACTCTGACGCTTTTTGGCTGCCACGTGGTTTGCCCTGTTACTTTATTTTAAAATGTAGTTCTGTTCCATCCTGTAAGCGCTATTACTTCATCCTTAAGATGTGACCTGTTCCTCCATCTTGAAAGTCTGTTTTCCATCCAATCAATGCGATTCTGTCCTTCGTTTTGGAACGAAATAAAGTTGAAGCGAGTCCCCATGCATGTCACACTTCACACACACACAGGCAAGCAAGAAGGGCCCTTCCTCCGTGCCTTCACAAACACAGCTGGTCTGGTGCATTTCTTTTGCACCAAACAAGGAATGTATGGCCCTGGCAGCAGGCAGCAATGGGTGAGTTTTCATTAAGCAAGCAACCAATGAACCAGAGGTGGCTTGCATGTCACTGCGCAATGGGTGAGTTTTCATTAAGCAAGCAACCAATGAACCAGGGGTGCCTTGCATGTCACTGCGCAGTCACTGTGCATTATGTGTGTGTGTGTGTGTGTGTGTGTGTGTGTGTGTGTGTGTGAAGTGTGACATCGCCATCATGGTTGCACACTTACGACGGAGCTAGTGCGCTGCTTTCGTGCCAAGGAAGCGTAAGAAATCACGCAGGACGTGAAGACAGATCCCCACATGTATTAAGGGCACGGAGCCACTTTGGTGACGGGTGCCATGTGCCATACGACTCCTCAACCACACATAAGTAGGGTTGGCCAAAACCATATATACACGGTTTGTATACGGTAATTTGGCAGGGAAATCACCACATATACGGTCATATACGGTGTATATATACGGTTCTGGCCAACCCTACACATAGGACAAGTGAACAAATATTGAGGATCAGGAGGGGTGCAGGCATGGACTGAATTTGATTCCTGTTGAGAGCTAATACTATTACCTATCACCAAAACGGAGTCGTAAACGGTACGCTCCTGGAAGGCAAGGCAAGGAGCGCATGGTTATGGCTGCAGGCAGCAGCCGCTGAGTTTTGACCAATTGACACTGGAGTGTGTGTGTCTTGCGCATCCCTGTTGAAATAAAAACTCCAGCACGCTGCCCTTTCTCATAACTTGGCTGCAGGCGGTATGCAGCGGTGGGTATGTCATTTTCAAGTTGATGCATCCAAAGTCACCTGACCTAACCCTTTTTGTGAATGTGATGGTCATTAAAAAAGCATTAAATTTCCTCGTCGTTTGACGAGCAAGCAAATCAGTTGACGACCAAAAGGAATTTCGTTTGTATGTGGCACCATAGCTTTCACTAAAAAGACATCCGTAACAATCACTCACGCATCATTGCAAATAAGCTTAAATTGTAATTACAATTTGGCAATCTTTGCCTTGGCATCGTAATTTCAATTTGGCAGTTCTTGCCTTGCAATCTGACAGACTTTTGGTGTTTGTGCTCGACGCCTGAGCTCAAGGCAAGGTAAGGTAGGGTAAGGTTACATCACTATATATGCCTCAAAGGGCATCTCAGCGGAAGCTTGGAAAAGGCCTGAACCACACCTGGATAAACAAAAGAAACAGTAGCTAGGGGAAACATGAAACAGATGTATGTACCCGGCAGACTTTTGGTGTTTGTGCTCGACGCCTGAGCTCATGGCAAGTATACATTGCGCCCAACCTCAAAGATTTTGTGTCTCTGCAACACCTCTGATGCAGGGACCAAAACACAACTCTTCTTCAATGTGCACTTGGGTATTATTGCTGAAAGGCAATTTCTTGTGGTGTTTGTGTGCCTTGCTTTTGAACAAGGCATTATCTGCGCCTGAATAAAAAGAGCTCTGACTCTGAATAGATGCCTGACGCGTGATCAGAATCCGACTTTCTTTAATCTCAGCCGGCTTTTAAGTGCAAGTCAGTTCAAGCTTTCCAACAATGGAACTTTGCATGCATGCGCTGCTGAGCTTAACAGTTTTGCTTCAGTGGAAACGTGCACAGTCCAAACACCGACCCTCTTAAATCTCAGCAGATTGAGTACAGCTGAGCTTATGCTGCCAAGCTTGGAAGTTGTGGCTCTGTTGTAAATGTGTACATTTCCAAAAGCAAAAGCATCTTCAACTCCAACAGCCAATGCAACAAAAGGCTCAAGCTGTGGCATTGCATTGCAGCCTCATGCTGCTGAGCTTGGAAGATCTGTCTTCAATGGACACGAGCATGATGCGCGCAACCCAGATTACACATCTTTCAAACATTTGTTATGAACAAGCTGAGACATTTGCTATGCAGGCTCGTGCTGCTGAGCTTGGTAGATCTGCCTTGCATGGACACGAGCATGATACGCTCAATTTGAATCACAGATTTTTCGAACTTTCAATAAACAAGATGAGGCATCTACTTTGCAGGCTCGTGCTGCTGAGCTTGGAAGATCTGTCTTCAATGAACACGAGCATGATGCGCGCAACCCAGATCACACATCTTTCAAACAACTATTATAAACGAGCTGAGACATTAAATTTGCAGGCTCGTGCTGCTGAGCTTGGAAGACCTGTCTTCAATGGACACGAGCATGATGCGCTCAACCGAAATCACAGATCTTTTAAACTTTCATTAAACTAGATGAGGCATCTACTTTGCAGGCTCGTGTTGCTGAGCTTGGAAGATTTCGCTTTGATGGACGCCTCTGATGCACAGCCCGAAGGAAATCCCCTTGCTGCCACTGAGCTAAATAAAAAGGAGGAAGGAGAAGGCATCAAGACGGCATCTTTGAAGGAGCTTGTCAAGGTGTGAGGCCAACTTGCGTTTGCAGCACTGTCCAATGCAGTGTCCAATGCAGTGTCCAATGCAGTGTCCAATGCAGTGTCCATTGCAGTGTCCAATGTAGTGTCCAATGCGATGTCCAATGCAGTGTCCAATGCAGTGTCCAATGCAGTGTCCAATGCAGTGTCCATTGCAGTGTCCAATGTAGTGTCCAATGCGATGTCCAAGGCAGTGTCCAATGCAGTGTCCATTGCAGTGTCCAATGTAGTGTCCAATGCGATGTCCAATGCAGTGTCCAATGCAGTGTCCATTGCAGTGTCCAATGTAGTGTCCAATGCGATGTCCAATGCAGTGTCCAATGCAGTGTCCATTGCAGTGTCCAATGTAGTGTCCAATGCAGTGTCCATTGCAGTGTCCAATGTAGTGTCCAATGCGATGTCCAATGCAGTGTCCAATTTAGTGTCCAATGCAGTGTCCAATGCAGTGTCCAATGCAATGTCCAATGCAGTGTCCAATGCAGTGTCCAATGCAATGTCCAATGCAGTGTTTGATGCTGTGTTTAAAATGCAGTGTCCAATGCAGTGTCCAATGCCGTGTCCAATGCATGTATAAAATGCAAAGTCCAATGCAGTGTCTAATGCGGTGTCCAATGCAATGTCCAATGCAGTGTCCAATGCATGTTCAAAATGCAAAGTCCAATGCGGTGTAAAAATGCGGTGTTTAAAATGCAGTGTCCAATGCAGTGTCCAATGCAGTGTCCAATGCAGTGTCCCATGGGCAAATGCTATATGATCAGATTCAGTCACAGAAGGGGAACAGGGTGTGCGACGCTAGAAGTGTTTTGGACGCACGCACACAATATGTGGTGGGCTTTGGTTGTAATTGAGCTGAGCTTTGATTGTAAATTAGAGAGATATGGTTTTTACGGGGCTTGTGGTGGAATGAAGTGGCAAAGGTAAGGTGTCTGTGCGTGCGTGCGTGCGTGCGTGCGTGTGTGTGTGTGTGTGTGTGTGTGTGTGTGTGTGTGTGTGTGTGTGTGTGTGTGTGTGTGTGTGTGTGTGTTTGTGTGTGTGTGTGTGTTTGTG
>Ga0307947_1001127_pt1 | contig 20596 bp, 26 predicted proteins | sample OrgLakmetagen232_FD_201840 | JGI IMG/M metagenome (GOLD analysis project Ga0307947, IMG submission 201840) | Saline water microbial communities from Organic Lake, Antarctica - #232 | ecosystem: Environmental > Aquatic > Non-marine Saline and Alkaline > Saline | place: Antarctica: Organic Lake...
ATGGTGGGTTTTTATTTTTAGGCTGGTTTTTTCCTTTTCCCAGTCTTATAGGTTTTTTTTCCTTCATTCTGTCAGGCCCTTGCTGTGGACCGTGTAAAAACCCCACCAAAAAAAAAAAAAAAAAAAAAAAAAAATAAAATGTTGCATTGCTTATTGGAGTATGTGGGTGCTTTCATAAGCGATAATCGAGCTGAATAGCAGGGCCAGCAGACTCACCCATTGCTTGTCTTCATATCGCTCAGGGGATCATGGCAGCTCATGTCTGGCTCTCCCACCTTGCTGAAGGGCGAGAGCCAGGCTTGCAAGAGAGCCCCCATCAATGCTCCAACAAACTGCAGGATCGGCACGCAACAAGAACCGTCAGAATTTGTGTGAGATATTGCTAAATGCAAGTATTTTAAGGCATGCAGCTCATTCTTGTATAACTTTTGTTCAGGTGTCAACCCATGAAGTCTACAAATTTCATCGTTTGTCAATACAACAAAAAGGCCATCACAATCCCTGACAAGCGGGGCCCCTGCCGCAGCTGAGAGGTAATTCTACATGACAAGGTTATGCTTCATTGGATCCCCACAGATAAATCCAATAGGTCTGAAATCTAAAGCTAGCTCAGGATCTCAGATGTAAGCAGGACCTTTTGGGAGGGTTAAGCCGTTTCCCCCCTCACAGAGCATGTTTTACCTGGGCAGTAATGTATGTCAGCCCACGAACATAGTCAATGTGGCCTGTGGTTAAGGCAGCAATCATGAGGTAATCACTTCAATTTATGCTTAAGTTTGTGAGTCGTGAGCGTGAGCATGAGTATGGCTCCCTTTATATTCTTTTGCTGCAATACCTTACGTTCTACAAACCAAGAGGTATTGCAGCAAAAGTCACAGAAGTGCAGCAAAAAACTTGGTGGTACCAAATGCGCAAGGTACAGAAGAGGTTGTATCAAGGTGAGCGACTGGAGTCTCCCTGGCAGGATTCACGACCTGTCTGCTGGGACTCTCCTGACATGAGAAGCTGATATTTACCTGTCATAAGATGCTGAGACTCACCTGACATGAGAGACGCAAAAGAAATGATCGGGTTGATGTGTCCTCCACTCACATACCTGCAAAGCAAGCACACAAGTCAAAGCATTCGATGTGACTTGGCAGCATAAAGACCAGAGTGCATGATAATGTTTGAGCACATGCTGCATGCTGTTGGCAAGGGTGGCTAACGCAGACCTGTACATACGGTACAACGTGACTAAGCAGTATGAAGACCAGTTATGCGTGATATTGTGCGAGCACATACTGCAAGCTATGAACAAGGGTTGGCCAGCACATAATCGTATGTAAAGCGCACATAACATCTTTTCCCTGATGAATTGCATACTTTGTGGCAAAGAGCAGGCTGCTAAAGACAATGGCTGTCGACAGCGCCGAATCCGCTGCAGAACCAGCAAGCAGCTGGAGAAGAAGTGGGCCTGCGTTTTTTATTTGCAAAAGGGTCGCCAACAAAGATTTGCGTCGTCCGTCGTCCGTGCCGCAGAGATGCATGAGATCACACAAATGACACAAAAGATCAGTAAACTATCCGTACGCAGATTTATTTGCAGGGCATGGAATGGTTTGGAATTCACAAGCAGTCTGCTTGCCAGGTTCTGCTAGCCAGGTTCTTAAATTAGGTTCAAAGTGAGGCCATATGACTCACCAAAGAATTCTGCCGCTGCGGACACAGGCAAATATGTATCTAGCCGCGCACGCCTCTTGTGAATTCCTGGCATTTCTGTACGTATGTGCCCAGGAAGAGCGAGGATCATGAAATGCTTCAAGGCTGTGCAAACGAAAACCCTGTGCAAATGAGTGTATCCTACTCGTAGAACTGCCTCAGCCCGCCCAAAACCTACTCATGTTTGCCGTCGTGCTCATGTTGTCTCGTGATCCAGTTTGAGAAGTGTAGGTATTTGATATTTGAATTCGGGGAAATAACACTTTAGACGAAAACTAAATATTGAAATACCAGAAAGAGTTTAATTGACGAAGCGATCTTGTGCCGCGTTGAATATCTGAACATAATCAATGACATTATACGGTGAATGCGCGTAAATTGTGGTCTCAGCATTTAGGTAATGGCAAGCGGGGGGAAATAAGGCGACTATATGAGGGGGAAGGCGACTGTGTTTTTCAATTTTCTTAACTATAGTTTAAAAACTAATAAAAATAGGAAAGGGGCTTTTGTGGGGCCTTTACTTCACGCTCCAGTAACACTGTATCATTAAAATTGCACCTTTCCCAAACGAGGTAGTTCCAGCTAGACCATGCATCAGATTCATTCCACAAGGGCCCACCTGCCTGTCCAAGGCAAGACAAATCGGTTGTAGTGCCTCATCTGTGGCTAAAGGCCGACCCACGTGTCAGCTAACGCAATTTGCGGCCCCGCCAAAAATAGAAAGACATACATGCACATTCACACCAAGTTTCAGGGCTATCAGTGCAGCATACGCGTCAAAGGTCACCTTTCCTTTGTGTTTTGGTGGGGGGTGTGTGAGTCAAATTCTTTGGCTTGTCTATCCTCCCCCCTTCTAACTTTTGGGCCTTTGTGCAAGGCAATTAGTTTTGGAATCCTTGGCTCAATCCCTGGCGCTCAGATCGGAACTCTTACTAGGTTGGGTGAATTGATAAATGGCGGGGGGGAGTCCCGTGCAAGAGGTTACAGATCTGCATCAAAATGCCCCCATCATGACATGCATGTGCACGGTGTACTGCAAGCAAATATCAGCAATTTGACTCCGAACCTGCAAGAGTGGATAACAATTAGCACAATGCGCGGAATAAGGCAAAAAGTTCAAAGGCAAGGTGTCGGCTGGCTGTGCATGCGCTAAGTTGGCGTTCAGTGCACTTGGCTGGCTAGTGTTGGCGGTCAGTGCACTTGGCTGGCTAGTGCTGGCGTTCAGTGCACTTGGCTGGCTAGTGTTTGCGGTCAGTGCACTTGGCTGGCTAGTGTTGGCGGTCAGTGCACTTGGCTGGTTAGTAGTGGCGATCAGTGCACTTGGCTGGCTAGTGCACAAGGCTGTTTTACACGGTATGGTCGTGTGGAAACTACATTTTTGTCAATATATTTGTCTGGAAGTTAGCCTGGTCCACTCATCAAACAAGCGGATGCAATATCGAATGAGCAGATTAACACCCATTTTATCTGGGCACAGGCCTTGTTTTGGTTGGGTGGGGTGGGGTGGGGTTCAATATCCTTCAGAACAACCTTGCCCTTTCGAACCCTAAGCTGGTTTATGTTGAACTGTGAGTTGCTCCAAACCACAATAGGGTAGCCAAAGCAAACAGCTAAGGAAGCGCAGGACTAACAAGTTAAAAACACAGTAGCAAAGTGTCAATGCTCTTTCACAGCATATTTCACAGCAAAATCTGGTGTACATAAGTGTGTTCATTATTTTCCTCCTTCGTTGACATTATCTTGCGGCCTTATAACATGAATCTACTTATCCTCCTGGTCAACAAAGCAGAAAAAAACGCAGATAATGTAAACAATACCGGCATGGATTAGGAAAGGCTGTTGTTTTGTGTTCTGCTCCACCCCATGGATGCAGAGACACACCGACATCCCACCTGGAGAATAAAAGTAAGAGAAGCTTTTTAGTGGAGATCAGGTGGCTGGGAGGCAGAAGCCTGCATACCACCAGGAGTATTGCTCAGATATTTGTGGGGGTTGTGCTCAATGTCTCGTCTCATCTGTATGATTTTTGTTGCGGATCTGATTGCATGTAGGCTTGATATTTCCATGAGTGCTGTGGCATGTAGACCAGTAACTCCGAGACTGTGGAGCGGGTTCCATGTGTGGCTGCTGTAGACGGTGCCTGTTGCTCCTAGCAGGATGGTGTGAAGGGTTTTGCGGTGTCCTTGTAAGCGAGGCATTAGCAGCTTATGTTGTTCTCGTGCCTTTTCTGCTTGTTGGGTTTGGGGAAGTGTCTACACAGTACATGTTTCCGATTAAAATGTTTATCTGTATATTGCATACAAAGCAGATCTCCTTTTCCATTCAATCGCTTTTACCTGAAAGCGTCTCATCTTAGAAATTCCATTGTACGTTGTCGTGCATATCGTTGCTGCAACACTGGCGTAGGTTTAAAATTGACGTAAAATTGCAAACAAGATCATTTCCCCTTTGGGACCAGGAAATTATCTTTGGCACTTGACATTCGCAAAAAAAGCAAATTTAGAGATGAAATGTACAAAACATAACTAGCTGGCACTGTAGAGCCTTAACTAATTATACAGTAAGTAGTCGAGTATAAGTTGCCCTTTAGAAAATGCTAGTAGTAGTAGTAGGCGCATGTATACAAGCCTAGCAATCCCTCCACTTTTACACATTTGAGATTCAATTAATAGCAGAAAACTAGGCTCGAGACCGAGTTAGCCTTACTATCAAGCCAGTGCGAACCTTGATGCGATCTTGCAACTTGAACCTGCATACATTTGCGTCAAGGGATAGGTTAGAAATGGCAAGTTTACGGGAGAAGCAACATATGTGGTTTATTGGTAATGTTCTGAGCAGAACATTACTGCAAGACAGGAATACTCATGTTTGATGAGGAGATGCACCATGCGTGGTTTACTAGTTATATTCTGAGTAGAATATTACTGCAAGACAGGATTACTCATGTTTGATGAGCAGCCACGTGGAAGGGTTAAAAGGCACTTCTCACCAACTGCTTTAAAACCTTGAGCCTTAAGGCAAGTGGTGGGTCACTGCCTGACTTTGCTACATGACGACCCTGTCTGAAGATCTGATGCCCCTCTTAGCACAATTTGCCTAACCGTATAGAAGGACGTGTCACCCTGTGATGCTAGGTCAACAGCAGGCAATATGTTTTGTGGCGATTCACGATTAGCAATTCTCCAATTGATTGGCCATCTCTCTCTAGATATTCCTTGTTCTCCAAATGATCTTTTTAGCAGCTCTAGATGAAATCTCTAGCCATCTCTCTTTAGATGATCAAACCCGACCTGCGCAGACCAGCCTTGAAGTTGTACGTCACCAGAACCACGGCAATGCCAGTTGGATTGCTGCCAATGCTTGTGCCAACAACCCCCCTGGAGTACTGAACAGGTCTCGGACGGCTGCTCACTGTCCCAGCGCGCCCTTGCTGGATCTTTTTGGTACTTTTGGGGGGGGGCAGCAGCGAGACCTCCATGCTGGTTTCCACCTGCAACAATACAAATGTTGTGAATGTGCCGGCCGTGTCGCGTGGTGTATTACTGCAATGGCTGTCAGTTTTCAACACACTTCAACCTTGTTTCTATGGTGTAAAACTTCATCCTTCATCTTTGTTGGAGCTGCCGAAAAGAAGACGTTGCTCCACTTTCCTCCTTGACCCTTCAAACGGATGGCCAGAAAAATGCTTGGTCTAGGTCTTTCTCACCTGTGCTGCCCTGGCAGCCATCTGGTCTCACCTGTGCTGCCCTGGCAGCCATCTAGTCTCACCTGTGCTGCCCTGGCAGCCATCTGGTCTCACCTGTGCTGCCCTGGCAGCCATCTGGTCTCACCTGTGCTGCCCTGGCAGCCATCTAGTCTCACCTGTGCTGCCCTGGCAGCCATCTGGTCTCACCTGTGCTGCCCTGGCAGCCATCTGGTCTCACCTGTGCTGCCCTGGAAGCCATCTGGTCTCACCTGTGCTGCCCTAACGGCCATCTTTTGTTGAGCATCCTCCCCCTCATCTCCAGAGATACCCATCATCTTCAGAAACTGCTCCATCCCTGCATACGTAAAAACACAGCAAGGCACCTTCATAGTTTGTTTTAAATTGCACAAGTTTTGCCAGATGACAGGCAAAGCAGCAATTCAACAACACTGTGGTTTCAATACAGTATGGTAGGTTCTCACACATAATCATGTTTTCTTTTTGGCAATTGAGTCGCTTTTGACAATGCATACCATGTGATTTTGATAGCAGGAAACAGGCCTGGCATCAATATCCTCTGTCAGGCAACTACAGTTTGCACCAATCTCCTCTCTGGATTTAACATATGAAAGCAGTGCAAGCTTATAACGAATGGGAGCAGATGCTGATGCAGACACAATGATAAAAAACGACAAGCTGTGCATGACTGGGGTTGGCAATCGCTATTCAACCTGTACAGTGCTGCGTTTTTGGAGGACTTTTTGCTGAAAACATGGGTAACCACAGTGCACATATAACCCTGTCGTAAACCCACATGCGTTCTTGTTAAAACAAAGCAGCACGGCCTTGCTTTGGGCTAGAGCGATTTGTGCATCTTGGATGCACAAGGGCTGATGTTCTTGAACCCCCCCACACCTGTGTTAAGACGTCTGATGATTGCTGCACGGCCTTCAAAGTGCTGGCCGTCATGGGTGATCAGCAAAGCTGTGTCCGCAAAGATGCTGGTGACATCTGGGTGTGATCCCCACTTGATGTCCCCTGTCAGCAAGGCCTGTGATTACCAGAGTGGGGGACACAAAAGTATTGCAAAAGTATGCATATTAGGTAAAACATCATACGTCATGCACAAAGTCCTTGTTCAGCAATTACTTTGTAGTACGGTTGATTGGAGGCAGAGGCAGGGATCAAATTTAAACACAGCATCAGGAAAGGGGAGGATCCCCAGTTCAGACGCATTTACTAGGAAAGTTATCCCGAGTGGTAAATATTTATTGAACCTTGAACCACGTGACGCACCTTTAAGAAGAAATCTCCAAACAATCTGGCCACATCTTCAGGCGTGCTGAACTGTGCTTTGGGTACTGGAGAGGAAGATTGGGAGGAAGAGGAGCCATATCCAAGAGCTACAGACTTGGGCCCCCCGCTTGTCGCACTGTCCATCATTGACAAGAATATACCATTCACTTGAGAAGAAATTGGAGAGGGGCAGTAGCACGCAAACATTAAAACACCTATTAGCTGCTTGTGTCGCACTGTCCATCATTGACAAGAATATACCATTCACTTGAGAAGAATATGGAGAGGGGCAGTAGCACGCAAACATTAGAACACCTATTAGCTGCTTGCTGCTTGCTACTTGCTGCCAAAACAGCCTCCTTTCCTTGAACAACACCTGCTCGAGGAGCGTGCAAAGCCTCCGCGAGGCCCCTGTCCCGGTGGGAGAGATGTGCTGCTGCTGGACGGGCGCAGCCCCTCAACATTGATCTGCCCGTTACCAACCTATTTGTGTGTACGCGTGTGTGAGTGCATTGCATAAATTTACTGAATCCACGTGCACAATTGTTTACTCATGCATCAATCCGTTTTGCTGTGACGTGCAGCGGCATGAGAAGGGAAAAGTGCCTCTGTAATTACTCCTTTAATACAAGCTGTGATATTGAAAGCAATAGTTCAAGATTATCTGAGCAGGGAAAAGTGCCTGTAATCACTCCTTTAATACAAGCTGTGCAAAAGTTAAAAGCAATTGGTTCAAGATAACCTTTGCTTCTAACAAAGACACACATGTTCTCTGTTCACTCATACCTCTTCCTGCACACGCCCTTGCAGCAGCTCCATGGAGGCAGCCAAGAGTAACGATGCCCCCCCTCCTCTTCCTGCTAAGTTGCTGCTTGCTGTGAGAGACCCCACTGCCCTGCGTTCTTCAGCTTTGGCGTGACCATTGGCAGGATGTTGCTGCGCATGCAAAGGGGGTGCTGGCCCAGACTTGGTCAAGCTCAGCAGACGCTGTATCAAGGCTGGCCCTCCTCCCCTCTTCCCATTCACAGCAGATCCTCCCTCAATGCTGCTACTGCAATTGCTGCTGGCTGTTTGCAGGCGCTGCAGGTCAGCATCGCTGGCAGCAGCACGGGGCAGGCGACCATTTTTGGGGGGCAGCGCAGACACAACTGTGGCACGAGGCTTCACTCCCTTGCCGGCTGACTGTTGCTGTTGAGGCAAGAGGTATGAGAGTAAACAAGAAAATGTGTATGCAAGCAGGGTTTGTGGTGTTGAGATCTAGCCAGATCTACAACGATGCTTTGCTGTATCTCTATATTCAGTTGCTGGATTAAGCAGATCAAGGACCTCGCAGCATACATCCACGCAGCAGAGCAAAAAGCTGGACAAGACTTGAGGCTTTTAATGCAAGCTATTGGAAAGGCATCTGGAGACAATAGCAGCTTTCCAATACACATGTTCCTTATAAGACGCTTGTCCGCATCCCTACCTCTGCAATTTGTGCCTTTGTGTTCACAGCAGTGTGTTGCTTGCGTGAGCGTGCCTGCAGAACAAGAAGAGTGCGGTGCAACGTGATATGACCCAAGCGATCTCGAGGAGTGTGCTTTTTGATGACCATGTAAATTTTGGACTCACGTGTTTTGAATACGAATGCACATACAAGTAGGGTTGGCCAGAACCATACATATACAATGTATATATGGCCATTTTGGCAGAGAAATATGCAATCATATGGTCATAACAAACATACGGTCATATACAGTGTATTATTACGGTTCAGGCCAACCCTACAGATACATACATATACATAAAAAGCCTAGGCACGCACGCTTGTTGCAGCACGCGTGAGTTCTTGGCAGATGTAAAGCATGTGTTACCCTGCGTTGCAAATTATTTCGTTATCAGCGCTTACACAGTGCAAACCTGATCTGAAGGTATTGGCTGCAAGATGCCAAGAGATCGCCCTCGCTTCATTGAAGACTGATGGTTAAGCGTGCTGCTCTCTCCCCCGTTTGCAGCTCCATTTCCTCCACTGGAACGGCTCTGGCCTCCTGACTCGCTGCCATTGACCTCAGCTGTGCCTGTGCCAAAGCATGAATATGTATGCACGTCTGTAACAATTTCTAATAGTGCTGGATTGATCAAATGTCATCCGTTGTCCCCCTGTTATCAATGCATTAACCTGAACTCACCAGTCCAGCTGCTGCTCCCTGCACTTCCGCACCCACTTCCCGCTCGGGCAAGGTCGCTTTTGCTGTTTCCACGGCTGTTGCCTTTACTGCTGGCAGTTTTAGTTCTGGCAAGGCTCTTTTCAAGGTGCTGCAGCCGATGAGCAGCCTCCAGGACCTGTGTGCTCAAAGTTAAGGCGTTGTGCAAGCAAGTCAAACTCCCAGCTTGTTTACAAGCGTGCATGACAACCGCCTATTAAGAAATGAGGCTCTTTTGCACGTCGCCAATTCATGGAAACCAATCCGTGCACGTGGTTGCAAACGGCAGACAGACTGGGTGTTTGCGTGCGTTTACCCCAGAACGACTGGTATTTGAAAAAAGAGCACTCACTTCTCCGCTTATGGTACTCATGAAGCTCCCAGAACCTGCTGCTTGCTCATCTCCTCTGCCGGCACAAAGGGTGCGATCTACAGCTGAGGGGGTGGTCGTGCCGTGCAAGGCAGCCGAGGCAAATGGTGAGGAAACAAAAGGGGAGGCTGCTGCTGCTGAGATAGTGGCATTTTGTGGAAGATCACTAGTTTTTGGTGGAGGAGGAGTGGAGGTGTCGCAGGCGCCTTTGCTTGGTGCCTTGCTGTCATCCTTGCCCGTCCCATCCATCACACCAGCCTCAGTGCTGCACGCATTACCAGCGCACTCTTGCTGTGCACTCTTCTTGTATGCTGTGGTGTTGTCTGGGGAACTGCTCAAGGGCAGCTCCCCTATCCCTGCAAGCTGCTTATCCTTGCACAGCAGGCTCTCCTCACGTTGGTCGCTGACGTGTGGCACCACACAGCAGGCGAAGGCTGAAGTGAATCGTGAGGTCGTCCGGGAAGGCATCACGGCGGTCGAGGGCTGTGACCTATTTTGTTCCCCGCCCGGCTTTTGAGAAGGGACGAGCGAGCAACACTAACGCCCCCTTACCCGACCTTCAATAATGCGCACGCCGAAGGTGCCTATTTAAAACTAAAATGAGGTGACGAACCTGACCAACCTTTCACGCTCGCTGCGACCTGAGGAAAGTGCTTTCGCTAGAGCTTATCATATCATTTTTATTATCGGTAGATATGTGTCATCCACATTTCGATACTTGAAAGTTGACAACCAAAAAATTGCCTTTTTTACTGCAGTCCATTGCTTTTATCTTCCAAACGGCAGGGCTAGCAAACGAACGTAAGAATAATTTCTGGGCAAACCAGGAACAGCAAGCATGATCATGGGGAGACTCCACCAAATCCTCTCGGCCAAAATTATGATCCAACGCCATTTTTGATAATTTCAATAACAATGAGGAAGGGATTCAATCTTGAATATTTGGTTCATAGGGCAACAACTCCATACTAAGATTGACACTGAAATCACGGAACAAATGTCACTGAATAATAATCAAAACTGTTTTCATGATCACAAAATAACAGCGTTTTTCTGAACACACGTGAGAAGGATACAGCGTGCATTGCAATCCAATTGGCAGCCATGCACACAAGCGTGTCCAAAATTATCAGCAGGGAGTAACCTCATTCCCCTACTGCCTGCGTCTAACTTCCCCTTGGAATCTGGGCGGCACTGATATTACTACGTGACATACATATACCTGTCTTTAATGTACAAACTGGTGGTAGAACCAAAATATTTCGTTTCCATGAGCATGTGGACCACTTTGATCTCTTAACAACATTACGCGACTTCTTGATGTCCATGCGTCGGGGCCCACAGATTTGGCATTGATGACCTAAAGCGTTGGCTGGGCAGCTTTGAAGGTACGCTGGTGCGTGACGTACTCGCTGGCCTGAAATACATGGCAAAGTATGCACATATTTTTTGAATGGTTAATTCTATGGGGGGACACTGGTGCGTGACGTACTCGCTGGCCTGAAATACATGGCGAAATATGTCATGCTCACATTTGTTGAAGGGTGATCCTCACGCATAACCCCCTCGTTCCCGGGCAAAAAGAGCCAACAAGCTCAAATCAACCATATTCCCCTGATCATTTCATCACCATTTTAAGACCGGAAAGCTGCAAAAGTTAGCTGTACCCATTCTCTGCATGCCTGCACCAAAACCAGGCAAAAGCCCAGGCCTGTGCACTGTATGGTGTACGGTACGGTGCGCTTTGTACTGTACGTTGCCGTAACACTGTTACGGCCGTTACCTTGCCGTAGCTCCGTAATACAATTTTGGAGGACCGTAATTTACCGTAATTACGGAAATTTGCTGTACGGTGTACGATACGGTGCCAAGCTGGCACTGCCAGTGCAAAAATGGCCTCAGAAAGGCCTCTCCGCCCCAAAACCTCGCATTTCCACCTCCAGCATGCTCCTCTTATGTGCTGACGCCACACAATGCTTCCCTGAACGACCCTGAGGCTGGTTTGGGGCTGCATCAGCTCGGGTGAAGGGCCCAGCAATGGCTTGCATGGAAACTTTAAGTCAGACGCAGTACTTGATTCCTGGTCATAAACAATTGTTGCAAAAAGAATAGAAATGTTTTGGGCCGAAATTGGAGCCAAACGGCAAAATTACGGTCAGAATCATTCTGTTAGGTAGCACCGTCTTGTACGGTCTGACACCGTTATTTTGGCCGACCGTAACTTGGACTGTACTGTACGGGGTAATTACGATTGGTACCGTAATTCCAATTTTACGGCGTAAGTGCACAGGCCTGCAAAAGCCCCAGTAGTGTCTTGCAATTTGAGGTTGTACGGAACAAATTAAAAGCGAACATCTTTGCTCACACACTGTACCTGTTCGCATATTCTAAATTCATCGGCCCTGACGAATCTGTCTGTCAGCAACTCTGGTGTGAGTCTGAGGAGGGTAATCACACAATGAAATAGGGATCGTTTTTCCTGCCAATATGGGTTCAAAATGGGCACGGGATGGGCCCCACACAGCTCCCCAGAACACAAAATCCTGGCACAGCTCAACAGATATATTTATTCATTTGATGCGTTCAGATGAGGTAGAGGAGGCTTGATGTTGGGTGAAAAGATTATAGACACTCTTTCAGAGGCTTTGGCAGGGGGGCGACCCAAGATATGCGTCAATTTGCAGTGGTCACCTGGCACCTTGCCAGAGGGGGGCAACTGAGCAAGTGCCAAAACATGCTCTCTCTCTTAACATTCAAGGGGCAACTACTCACATATCACTTCATCAAATTGGAATCAAACTAAAGCTGACGTTTTGAGCTACTAGATCACTTTTCCCCTGCCAGCGTAGTTTTTTTCAAGAGCACATCGGAGGTTTTTTTTGTTGGAAGGCACGTATACTTTTTGGGGTGGACACCCCTGAGGGACCACCCACCCCCAAAACTCCCCAACTAATGCCACAGAGTTATGGGGCTAAAACTGAGATACGGACGCCCATGCCAACACAACTCACCAGGCCCCATAACTGGCTTGCACAACTCCACACTGCTTCCTTTTTCTCAGAGTTCTACTGACCATCTCATGCTGGCACAATCCTGGAAGTTTGGAGTGAATTGCTGCTCCATTGGCTTGACTCACCCTGCGGCCTGCACTGGAGCGCTTGTGCCTCTGACTTTTGGACATGTCAACAACCCCCCTTTTACCCAATTTGCTCAAAAAGGGTGGCAATCGACTGGGCTTGAGCTGAGGATTCTGATGATATGTTAAAATTCCGTGGGAGTGGCCCAGGAAAAAACTGGTCACCCCCCCCCAAAACTAAAATCACATCGGGGGACACCCCCCCCCCCTCCCGGATTCGACTCATATACATACCAATTGATAGATCTCAACGTTAGGATTCCTTATATATAATTTTTTATCAATTTGACGCGTGCCGTCCAAAAGTCATGCTTCCTACACCCACCTGAGAACGTGCTCATAATCCGTTTAGTTGCTCTATGTACACAGGACGATGACGTAAGGAGTTAAAAACATTGAACTTGGTGCAGCAAATTGTGGATTCTCTGAGGGTTTGGCAGCAAAAAATGGGGTTCACGCCACAGCAAATTAAGCATACGCGGCAAAATTGCCAAGCGCCAAATTTTACACCCACAACCAGTTTCATAATATATAACAATTGCAGCTTGGATATTTTTGCTGCACATGAGCTAAAGGTCATAATGGAAATGCTTACTATGGACCTCAGCTGCCCCTCTCTGGTGCCTTGCGGAATGACAAAGGAATGTGCAAGATGAGTTTGTGTTCATACGCGCTACTTGCATATAAGAATCGAAATTTTCACTAGCTCTCCAACAAAAAGAAGTTCCCCATGAAGCTGTGGTGAAAGGGAGACGGTGGTATCTGATAACTTGCAAGAAAAAGTTGTACCATACACCTCCAATTTCTCTTCTTGCAATGAAGCATGCGTTCCTAGCATGCATGCGTTCCTAGCATGCGTTCCTAGCATGCATGCGTTCCTAGCATGCGTTCCTATCATGCGTTCCTAGCATGCGTTCCTAGCATGCGTTCCTAGCATGCATGCACTCCTGAACTTCCTTTCGGCTACTCGTTACCCAATCCTTGCCTTCTCGCTTACTTGCTGAGATGCAAGGTAGACGTGCCATCTAAGATGCTGAATCAAGAACGTGTAAGATATTGGTAACCCACTCTCACGCATACCCCTCTCACCCCCCTGTCATGACATTCCACAAGCACACAATTGTCTGAATTGCACCTATATAGAGCTGGCCACAACCGTATCTATATATGTCGGATACGACCGTACATTTGATGAAATTCCTGCAAAAAACACCGTATACCGTAAATACACCTTTTACACACATGGTTCTGGCCAACCCTACACATATATCACGCACACGTCAGGGGGAGAACTGAGCACAAGCCCACCATGGTGGCTACTTTGTTGCCACCATAGCATGCAAGTACACACGCGCGCGCGCACACACACACATACACACACACACACAGAGTGCAACCCTCGCACCAAAAAATGAATCCAGTCTCACCTCATCCCCCCAAATTCCAGCCCGTGACCAGTTTCCTTGACGTGCCCCAATGCCCATGCACACACACACACGCCCCCTCACGCACACACCCACTCACCAATGTGCAGCAGGAGGGGGTGGCTGGACAACGTCTTCCTCCACCACCGGAACTACTAGCAGCCAGCGCAGCATGTGAATGCACTGTAAGTGCACGCCAGGGGTCTGCAGAAAGCAGATTGCAGGCAGCACACAAAATGCGTGTGTGTGTGTGTGTGAGTGTGTGTGTGTGTGTGCGTAAAATGGATCTGCAGAGAGCAGATTGCAGGCAGCACACAAAAGGCGTGTGAATGCACTGTAAGTGCACGCCAGGGGTCTGCAGAAAGCAGACTGCAGGCAGCACACAAAATGCGTGTGCGTGCGTGCGTGCGTGCGTGTGAGTGTGTGTGTGTGCTTAAAATGAGTCCGCAGAGAGCAGATTTCAGGCAGCACACATAAGGCGTGTGTGTGTGCGTGCGTGTGTGTGTGTGTGTCTGTCTGTGTGTGTGTGAGTGTGTGTGTGTGCGCTGGAAATAGTGCTTGAGCGCTATGGGAGCTGTGCAGGTACTCGTCACACTGACAAGGGAAGTCCGGTTGAGGCAGCCCCCTACTACTAGAACAGTTTAATGTGCGTTCGAAGCACGTGAGACAACGCTTCTGACAAACCAAAACAATTGTGCTGCAATTGCAGAGTGGACTGAGCCGGCAGTGATCTTTGAAACTTTCAAAACAAATGAATGTGGCTTACTACAGGTCATTCAACGAAACTGCAGGCAAGGAAATACGCGTCAAAGTCTTACAGAGCAGATTGGCAGGATTTGTTTTTCACCCGAGTACTTAATTTTTGAGTCAGAACTTAGTGTAGCTGTGTGGAGTTGAGCAAAAATGAGGAACTGAGAAGATATGATCGACATTGTACCTAAACGTGAGGAATTGAGAAGGAATGATTTTGACATTGTGCCTACACCTTGAAGATCAAACAGAAATGATTTTGACATTGTACCTACACCTTGAAGATCAAATATACATGATATTGACATTGTGCCTACACCTTGAAGATCAAACATAAAAGATTTTGACATTGTGCCTACACCTTGAAGATCAAACAGAAATGATTTTGACATTGTACCTACACCTTGAAGATCAAACATAAATGATATTGACATATGCCTACACCTTGAAAATCAAACAGAAATGATTTTGACATTGTACCTACACCTTGGAAATCAAACAGAAATAATTTTGACATTGTGCCTACACCTTGAAAATCGAACAGAAATGATTTTGACATTGTACCTACACCTTGAAAATTAAACACAACAAACTGTGAGTGTGTACAGCCTTTGATTGTGTTCCATCCACCCTTTTCATATAAAAGACAGAGTGTGAGGAAGACCCAGGGAACAAAACACGCGGGTGCCCTAGAGATCACCTGCAATAGGAACAGGATAGGAACAGGATAGGAACAGGATTACCTGCAATAGGAACAAGATTACCTGCAATAGGAACAGTGTCTCTGGCAGCTTGAGCATGTCAGAAGCACCATTCCCTTCCGTTTGCGTGTTTATTCCCTTCCGTTCTCCTGGCTGCTGCTGCTGCTGCTGCTGCTTCTTTTGCCAAGCAACTGCATCCGCTTGCTCCTGCCTGGCTATTTGTTCAGCCGCCCACAGGTGCAGAGCAGAGGCTCCATTGTCAGACACACAAGCGGCTAAGGCACGCAGCAGCTGAGAGTGTGTGTGTGTGTGTGTGAACGTGCGTGGGCACGCTTGCATCTCTATGAGTTCAAGTGTGTATTTGTGTGTCAAGACAGTACCATTGTAGACAGCAAAATTTGGTTGAGTTCAAGCGACTTCAAAGTGCACAAACGCACAAAATTAGACATCCAAGTACATACAAATATGTGGCACAAACGTTGGAGAGCTTGCAACGCATCCATGGCTTTATTTTACAGCTCCCAAATGAAGTTGACCAAAAGGTACATAATTGGCATGCAGGTGTGCTGTGGGCCCATTCGATTGCCAAAGCGATAGGTAAAAATGTATCAGGTACACACCACCATGGTATAGCAGCCACTGAGTTGCGTGAATTGCCACAAGCACATCCTCTCTTATATTCCTTCATCTCATGCTTGCACACCCCCAGAAGTAGTAATTACACAATGTAGATTCCGCAACGTATCAGGTACACACCACCATGGTATAGCAGCCACTGAAGTTGCGTGAATTGCCACAAGCACATCCTCTCTCAAATTTCCTTCAACTCATGCTTGCACACCCCCAGGAGTGGTTATTACACAAAATAGATTCCGCAACGCCGGACCTGAATCTGTCCCAACATGAGACAAACCAAAAAAGATCCAAGATCAGAGCTGTTTGCTGCGCTCAAGGGAAGACTCAAAAAACAAGTGCGTAAACTAGCCGGAGTCCCCCAAAAGGGTACGCGTGCACACACAAACAGACACACCCACATGCATGCGCACACACACCCACACGCAACACACACCCACAAACATGCACTCAATACACACACACACAAGAACAGACACCCACACTGTCAGCTCTGTACACACCTGTTCCTTGTACATGGCCATAGGCCCTGCATGCTGTGCCCCTCCTGGCATCTCATTAGGAGGGGGGACGGTGCCCTGGTCATCGTTGCCGGCTACACAGATGTCTGAGCAGTAGCCTTTGCCAAATGGGTGGTTGGCGGGGTTGGTGGGGTCGTAGCCCTGTGATGGGGTGCACAAGAAACCTTAAACTTTGATCGTGCATGCTATAGAAACAACGCACATCCAACGTGCTCATTTTATAAAAATGGAACGGCAACGCTCATCACTTTCACATTTTTCTTCCTTTACCACACATACACACACAATACACACATGCACTAACAAACACAAACACATTAATACAATCGCACGCAAACAAGTAACATACGGACATGTGCACACACATAAGCACACACAGGCACACACACACGCATACATGCACATACACATGTGTACACACGCACGACACTCCCCATTCACCCACACCTAAACAACCCACGCACGCACACACACCACTCACCCAGTGAGGCATATCCCTCTTCCCCACACCTAAACAACGAACGCACGCACACACACACCACTCACCCAGTGAGGCATATCCCTCTTCCCCACACCTAAACAACGAACGCACGCACACACACACCACTCACCCAGTGAGCCATATCCCTCTTCCCCACACCTAAACAACACACGCACACACACATACATACACACACCACTCACCCAGTGAGGCATATCCGCCATTGCTCCCCTGCCGTTGACGTCTGCTGTCACAGCCCTGCCAAGTGCCAACAAAAACAGCCGCTGTGAGAAACCCCAGCTAATGAACTCCAGGAACTCGTGCAGCAACACACACACACACACACACACTCAGAATGCCCAAACTGGCGTCTGAGACATAAGTGTCTCCTACGATTGTCGTGCCCATACAGTGACAAAAGGCATGAAATGGGTAGCTGCTTCGCCAATCAGGCTCCTCCTCAGTGTCGACTTTCCATTCCCACTGGCAACACTTTTGAAAGGGGGCCTCTCAGATCGGCCAGAAATAGACAGCTTGATTCGAAATGGGTAGCTGCTTCGCCAATCAGGCTCCTCCTCAGTGTCGACTTTCCATTCCCACTGGCATGCACTTTTGAAAGGGGGCCTCTCAGATGGGCCAGAAATAGACAGCTCGATTCAGGATGTTCACGGCCTGTGCAGGAGTTTTCAGTCCTGTGTCATTTCCAAACTTGAACCAAAAAAGCTCAAATCACCTGAAACGGTGCTTGTGGCGTAGGCCAAAAGATATTCCCAGCGCAGGCTCAATGGAGGATTGGGCGAGGAGGCGGGCGGAGTGGTGCTGTCCCACACGCCTGTGTAGCATTGCGAGGGTGCACGCAACTTGCAGTGAGCATGCACAAAGTCGGACTCCGGAAGTCGTGTATGTGGGCGTGCAGTGTTCGGAGGTGTGCGTGTTTGTGCGTTGTGTGCGTTGGGTTGATGCCTTTTATGCAGGCTAGGCATTCAGCAAATCATCGGAGACTGGACACACTTGTTCATACCCCAAACGTAACACTTTTTTCTTCACAGAGAGGCGGACTGGACACACCTGTTCATACCCCAAAACGTAACACTTTTTTCTTCACAGAGAGGCGGACTGGACACACCTGTTCATACCCCAAAACGTTACATTTTATTCTTTACTGAAAGGCGGACTGGACACACCTGTTCATACCCCAAAACGTAACATTTTCTTCTTCACTGAGAGGCGGACTGGACACACCTGTTCATACCCCAAAACGTAACACTTTCTTCTTTACTGAGAGGCGGACTGGACACACTTGTTCATACCCCAAAACGTAACACTTTATTCTTCACTGAGAGGCGGACTGAACACACCTGTTCATAACCCAAAACGTGGCACTTTCCTCTTTACTGGAGAAACACATCACAAAGGCACAACACGTACAACCACACACTTGCATGTAAACAACCCCCCCTTCCCCCAAAACCCACACCCACACATACCTGTAACAGTTCACCAGATTAATGGCTATGATCGTTGCATCAACCACGCACAAACATACACTTGTAAACAACCCCCCCTCCCCCCAAAACTCACACCCACACATACCTGTAACAGTTCACCAAATTAATGGCTATGATTGTTGCATCGACCACGCACAAGCATACACATGCATGTAAACAATCCCCCTCCCTCCCAAAACTAACACCCACACATACCTGTAACAGTTCACCAGATTAATGGCTATGATCGTTGCATCGACCTGACTGTTAGATCCACTGCACAGCTGCAGAGCCTCTTTGTAGGATGCCTGCACGTATTAAGAAACGCGTGCAGAAGTCAGAGTCAGTTGAAGGTGGAGTGCAGTTAAGGCAGTTTACGACCGCCGTGAAATTTTCAAAGTCCACCGATCACCGATCACCGTACATCCATACATCCACGGTTCTGGTCCTAGCGATGCTATAACAGGTGAAGCCCAATAAGAATATCTAAGCCAGTAGCTTTCAAAGTGAGGTCTAAAACCACACAACGCCACCCAAGCCAGTTGCTTTCAAAGTGACGTCTAGAACCACACAACTCCACCCGAGCCAGTTGCTTTCAAAGTGGGGTCTAGAACCACACATCTAAAGCCACATCTTAACACATCTAAGATCTTGAACCCCCTTTGTCAAAAGGGGGTACAAGTCTGCGACTTGTGTTGGAATTGTCCTTTGGACAATTCCCAGCGCTTAATTGGCCGCCACATCTAAAGCCACCCGATCCCCCAGGGGGTTAAATGCCGCACCACAGCCTTGCTGTGGTGTCCCTGAGAGCTGAAGAGCCCCCCGAGGTTACTGAGGACCATGGCCTGTGTGTGTCAAAGGGTTGCATGCGTGTGTGTCAAAGGGTTGCACGCGTGTGAGTAAGTAAAGGGTGCACGCGTGTGAGTGTCAAAGGGTTGCACGCGTGTGAGTGTCAAAGGGTGCACGCGTGTGAGTGTCAAAGGGTTGCACACGTGTGAGTGTCAAAGGGTTGCACGCGTGTGAGTGTCAAAGGGTTGCACGCGTGTGAGTAAGTGAAGGGTGCACTGCATGAATGCAAATGTGTGCAAGCATTGATGAGTCCACCTTCCTTTAAGTAAAATATACAAAAGATCACACATGTATTTAGGTTTGGCCAAAATCGTATATACACACCATGTATGACCGTATATTTTGTGATTTCCCTGCCAAAGATACCGTACATACACCGTATATGAATGAGTCTGGCCAACCTAGTATACATACCAACATGTTTAAGTAAAGGTGCATGCGTGTCTATGTGTGCCTGCGTGTGTGCATGTCTGTGTGTGTTTCTGTCTGTGAGTGTCCATGTATATGCATGTATAAGCATGTGTACGCACGTGAGTGTGCAAGTGTGCGCATCACCTTAAGGTGCGCTGTGTGTGGGTCGGCAGGTATTGAAGGGACAGCTGTCGCAGGCACATGGCCTCCAGCCCCTCCTGCAAACCCTCCTTCCTCTCCTGCTCCTTCCCCGAATGTATTGGCGTTGTTTGCTCTGTCTGCAAAGCGGAAGACGGGAGGCGCGCATGTGTGCTCATGCATGTATTAGTATGTATGTGTGCGTGCGTGCGTGTGTTTGTGTGTGCGTGTGTGTGTGTGTGTGTGTGTGTGTGTGTGTGTGTGTGTGTGTGTGTGTGTGTGTGTGTGATAAGACGGTGGGGGGGATAACTCTTTTGACTTTTGAGAGTGAGAGCATGAAGGGGCGTTGCTTATTGATCTGTAAAGACATGGTCTACAGTGTGAATTATCAGTTGAATGAAGGATGGCGTACACAAATGGCGATGATAAACGGAATGATGGAGCAAAATAAGGTGCAAAGAGCACCTGAGAACCCACACACAACTTGCAGAGGTCAAAAGGCAAAAAATGTTAATAAGATGGAGCAAAAGGCAGGAAGCAAGGAAGCACAGCTCAGTTCAATGCATATTGCGGCAACAATGGACGCGCGATGTGTGTATCTACACATTCAAATTCATGCACGTGCACGCACACACACACATGTGTATGTATGTTATAAAGTGTGTTCCCTCACTCCCCCTAATCCATACTCACACTCACACCCACACCCACACCCCCATCCCCACCCTCACTTCCACCTACACCTACACCCACCCAATACATACCCTCCACCCCATCCCCACCTGCTGCAACCACACCTTAAACTAAACCCCCACCCACCCACCCAC
>Ga0307947_1001128_pt1 | contig 20594 bp, 10 predicted proteins | sample OrgLakmetagen232_FD_201840 | JGI IMG/M metagenome (GOLD analysis project Ga0307947, IMG submission 201840) | Saline water microbial communities from Organic Lake, Antarctica - #232 | ecosystem: Environmental > Aquatic > Non-marine Saline and Alkaline > Saline | place: Antarctica: Organic Lake...
CACACACACACACACACACACACACACACACACACACACACACACACACACACACACACACACACACACACACACACACACACACACATGTATAAGCGCGCACAAAGCACACACAAGTTGGCAGTTCACAGCGCAAAAGGCTTCGCCAACTTTTCAGCAACTTTTCGCTTGCGATGCTTCCCCCCACTTGTCTCTTTTGTAATCAAGTCACCACTGCCGCTAGAGATAAGTCTACCGACAGCAGAGAGCAGACCGCCACTTTGTTGGCGGTTCAGCTGGGAATGCCTCCAAAGGCGTTGAGAGAGGCCGACCTGCTGCAAATGCTGGGAGGGCGGGTTGGGTTGCAAGAGGTACGTCGTACGCCCAAAGTAGCAAGGAGGCTGCTGAATTGTTATTCAAGGGGGTGGCCATGACCGTACATGAACACCGTACATGTAGCGTAGCGGCCAGAATGGTTAACCGTATGAATGAGCGATAAGTTAATCATACTTTACTTATGCATGTTACAGTATATGACCGTATGTATGGTAAATCCCTGCTAAAAACATCGTACATTCACCATATATACATGTGTATGTATGGTTTTGGCCAACCCTTAACACAAACTTTGTGAGGCTGCAGAAAACAGATGTGCACGGTGCAAACAGAGCCTCATTTTGTGCTTAAGTTGTGATTGCTTCACGTGGCTGTGCGTGTGCGTTCGTAAGTAGTTGTGCATGTGTGCGTGTATGTGTGTCTATGTGTGCTCCAATCCCCTTAGCAAAAGTAAAAGTAAAAGTCTACACTGGAAGTCACCAGCGTGCATTCAAAAAAAGCTCTCAACTAGTGCTCACACTAGCCAGAGCCCCACTGAAAAACGAAAAAGAGAAACAACAGAGACTTATGAGGATCCGGCGGGTTGTCAGCCATGCGATTCGGCCTGCGCCTAGCCCTCCTGAAGCCAGCCGCTCTACCAGTAACCCCCCTTCCAGATCCCCCACTATCACTGTTGCTGTTGTTAAAGTGTATTTTGTGTCTTGTTTTTGTCATCTTGTTTAAGCTTTTTATTGCATGGCAGTGTAGTCTAATAGCTAGTTGGTGCACTTTGTGGGGATGCCCAAGCTTGGTGCGGGAGTTATGGTGTACACACAAGGAACTTGCTCCACAGCCTCAGAGTTACTGGTCTACATGCCGCAGCACTCATACAAAATAAGCCTACATGCAGCCAGATCCGCAACAAAAATCGCATTGATGAGACGAGACTTTAATCACAACCCCCAAAAATATCTGAGCAATACTCCTGGTGGTGTGCATGCTTCTGCCTTCCAACCACCTGATCCCCACTGAAAAGCTTTCCTATTTTTATTTTCAAGTTGGGATGTTGTGAATCTCTTCACCCATTGGGTGGTGCAGAACACCAAACGCACCCTGTTTAAAACCCAAACAGAAGGGAACCTGAGTCCTTCGGACAATGATTCCAACAATATCCTAATCCATGCCGGCAGTGTTCACACTATCTGCGCTTTTTTCTTTTCTTTCCTTTTGCTGCGGAGGAAGCAAAAGTGTCTCACGTTCGATCAGATAAAACATATAATGCAAAATAACGCCATGGTGTTAACACTTCCGGCATGGATTAGGAAAGAACACTGTTATGGATTGGGCCATACAGCATCCTACCGTGTTTAGTAAAGCAGACTAATACTTCAGAGTGGCAGGAGGCAACTGGGGGAGACCAGGAGCACCTCGGCAGCACCGCCAGCCACCAGCAGATCAACCATCCCCAGACAACACCAGCCCAAAGATCTCAGAAAACTTCAACGTGACATCCACCTCATCGAGATCAAGTACTGTGAGGACACTAGACCGCAGAACCAGCTAAGCGCCGCACAGGAACAGCACAAGGGCCTCTGCACCATCCTTCAAGGGGGCTCCGTTATTATCCTCCACACCATCCTTTTGGGAGTGGGTGGCACCGACTACAACAATCACTCACTGGATCCTTTTAAAGAGCTCTTAGACTCCATGCCAGGCGTGTAATTTCCAGCACTTTTGTCAATTGTTATTAAGAGCCAGGTTCAGGCCAAGCCTGCAACCCTCCTGATCCCTATTGGTACCTTTTTCATCTTTTTGATGGAGGAGTCCGGACGCGGTTTCAAAGTGGATTATTTTCCTTGATCAATGTGAGGAGTATTTTTCTCTGCCTGCTTAGCTTCCCCTTCTTTCTTGTTTTCTCTTCCTCTGTTGAAATTGGATGCAAACCTGGTCTGGTTAGGCACCTTTTTCAGGGAGGCCGGGAGCTGGCCAAAAAGTGGGAGTCAAAATTGCTATCCTCAAAAACATGCATTCCCTGCCTTGGACACAGTAGTGCGCACGCACATGCACAAGTACACTGAAATCAGAGGAAGAGGGAATGGGGGAGAAGGAGCAAAACACAGACACATGTCACTCCTCCATTGTCTGCGTGTATAAGCCCCATTCTAAAAAGTAATACCAACCAAGACTAAGGTAAGTAACGCGCTGAATATCTGAGCTCTTTGCAAGTCAAGTGCTGTGCTGGTCCCGGTATCTCAAAAACGGTGAGTGCTTGGCTTGTTTACATGAGTTTTGTTTATCAGTGAAGCGGATGGATTGGAGATCTTTTTGTAACCACCCCCTGGTGTTGTAACCACCCCTGGCGTTTGTAACCACCCTTTGTCTTATATCATATATTTGTTTATCCTTCTCCGTGAATCCGCGAATTACTAAAACGGGTTTCAACGATAACGACGTTGAAACGTCGTAAACGCAAATAAGAAAAGATATGAATCATCACTTCTGAATACAAGATGATCCTTTCCCTACTACGGGACTAGGGGCCCGTATGGATGATGTATGCCTCCCGCTGTGCGCATCGAAACCACTCACGCACCGTGTGAGACAAAGGCGCTTTTCCAAGGTGGGCTTGCCTGAAAATCGCTGCACAAGGCCCGCCATGCTTAGGCTGCATTGAACACCCCCTGACACCCACACTCACAACCAGACCCACACCCACACCCATACACAGACTTATTACACGAGCATACATGCGTGCACACATACAAGAACATGCAGAGGCATCCCCTCCACCCTCCCGTTCTTCCACACCCACACCAATCACCTGCGCATGCACACACACACACACACACACACACACACATATACACACACGTGCACATGTATGTACATGCAATACACACATGTAAATACACGTATAGATACACACACATACACGCAGGCGTATGCACATGCGTGTACAGACACACACACACGGTATGCCACACAACATACACACACGCGCGCAATGCCATGCACACACATACGCACACACACACACACACACACACACACAAGCGCGGACACACACACACACACACACACACGCGCACATCCACACACGCACACACCCACACACATACACATACACACACTCTCACACACAATTGTAAGTGCTGTGCTGTCGAGTTTTCAAGGCAGGACTTTCATTGAAGCTGCTTGCCCAAACTCTCCTCAGGCGACGTCAGAGTCTGCTTTGTCCACTTGTAAACGAACGGGCGATCTTCAGCATGGATTCGTCCCCCCCTCCCAGCTGGTGGTCTTACTCCCCCAACTTTCCACCAGCAAGCGCGCCTCGCTTGATGCCACCCCCCTCAGCGTGCACGCCACAATGCGCATCCCAGCTGCTGCTGTGCTCTCTGGGTGGCAGGAAGGAAAGGAGCAGGCATTGGATGTCAAGCATCCTCCGGCCTTATCAGATGCCAATGAGCTGCGTCTGGTGGCCTATTGCTGGGGACGCCGTTTGGACACGGCAACCACGTGCATCCGGGAGGAAAGCGTGGAAGAGCAAAGCGGGCAATACCTAAAGGGCAAGCAGGCGCCTATTCGCATGAATAAAACACGGTGCCAGGTAAGATGAAAGAAACAGCATTGCGGCGGCAAGGGGTCATCCCAGCTTGGCTACTAAACTTTGACAGGTTGATGATAGGCCACAGAGCCCAATGCTCCCAATATCCCAATGCCGCCCTTCCACGTTTCCAACACCTGCCCTCCTCAATGCATTCACAGGTTGATGTATCGGTACCAAACAGCCTTGCAACCTCAAGCCATCCCTGCCCTCTGCGTCTGGAGATGTGGCAACAGGACACCCTTCTCTGCGACAGCTGCATGCTGCTGCTCCCCAGCTCTATGCTTGACGTAGCAGCTGAGCTGCACTGCCTACCACGCACCACAAGTGACGATGGAAATGAGTGTGTCACCCTCTACGTGGCAGACCTAGCAAACTGGCTGCACTTCTACCACCTGTCTAACATGAGCAGCACCTCCTCCCCTTCCACTGAGCAGTGGAGAACTTCGGCTTGGGGCGTTGGAGTGCTTCTGGTCAGGCAGGCCGTGCTGTGGGGCATGCCTGCCCTGTCCACCCTCCTCGTAGACAGCTTGATGGCCCTGCCACCCGCCTCCCTCCCCCCCTCTCCTTTCGCTCAGCTGGCCCAAGCCCATAACAGCAGCGCCTCCGAGGATGTCACCGTGCACCTGGGAGGCCTGCTGCACCTGTCCCTGCTCAGCCCCAACAGCACCTCCATGATGTGGGTGGTGCTGGACTGGGGTAGGCGGTTTGGGGGGCAAGGTGGCCAGGGTCGCTCTGAAGAGGACAGTGCTTCTGCAGCAGACCGCAATGCTGCAGAAGCAGGCAGCTTTGCGTGGTGCTGGGAGGAGCGCAACGCAGCAGATCAGCAGACCCCGCTGGACCTGCTGGCCGCACTGCCCCAGGGTGCAGCAGCAGTGCAGCACCTTCTGGAAGACCCGCTGTACGAACCCTCCGTCCAGCATGCCAAGTCCCTCGCCAGAGCACATTGTGTTCCTCCCAAGACCTCTATCACCACCACAACCTCTCTTCCCCCCAGCTCTGGTAAAGGGAGAGCTAGCTCAGCAGGGGGGGGGGGAGTAGAAGGACAGTCAGCCTGGAAGCTGCTGGGATGGTCAGCATGCGAGTCTGAGGCATCTTACAGGGATTGGGTGAAAGCAAAGGGCGTATTCCACATGAAGGCGTGCTCCTGGTTCAATGTGTTGCACCTGTGCACGATGCTAGTGCGTGCTTTTTTGCATGAGCAGCTGCACACAGACCTGCCGTGCTTGATGACCCTGCTGCTGCCGTACGCTGTGGCTGCCTTTGTGATCAGCATTCAGCCAAAGACATCAGAGGTGGGTGGATTCGTGTCAAGCAATGTGTGGTGGGTTTTCGGCAGCCCTCGTGACAGACAGACAGCTAAAGATTTTGGACGTGGGTTTCTGTCGAGCTGCGAGTGGTGAATGTAACCATGTGGTGTGTAGACGCTGGGTTTGTTCATGATGTTATTACACGTCAGCAGCGAGCAGTGGAGGCGCTAGCAAGGGGCTCCGTGCAGTGCCTGAACTACTACTATGTTACGCTGTTTCCACCTTGCTTGCCTGTCGCCTAGTGCATGTATTTATGTTGCCACCTTACTTTGTGTTGCCACCTTACTTTGTGTCCATTCGCTTGCCCATGATCACCCGGTTTCATATCCAGCTACAGGAGTTCTTACCTGATTCCTTTGCACAGGCGCTGGTGGTGCTCGTGATGCTTGGGCGGCTGCTGGCCAGCTTGCTGGTCGGCTTCCAGCTTGTGCCAGTACCATCCTGCTTTGGAACTGTGCTCCGCTTCCGCACGGAGGCACTGCTGGAAATGTTTGTCATCAACATCATGGAACACGTGAGGACCCATGGGGGCCATTTTTGTTAGTCATCATGGCTCAGCCATGTTAAATGTTGCTCGCTCCCCTTCCTTTCCGCTTTTAAGACAGCGCTCGGCAGATGCAATAGTATAAGTGTGTGTTTGTGTGTACGTGTGTACGTGTGTGTTTGCCTGAAGGCTCACAAGCTACGCAAATTTCAAATGTGCATATGAGTGACACAGCACATGCTCACAAGCTCGCATGCTGACATACTAACATGCTCACGTTACTCACATGCGCTTTTTGCCTTGCACCACAGGTGCGCCTGTCCTGGCTTTTTCCTCTGCGAGCTCTGCTCTTTGTCGGTTATGCAATGTTCTACCAGGTTGTGGGGCTGCCTCACCCTTGGATCCAGGCACTGGCCGTGCACACGGGCAGCTTTGCATGCAGCTGGGCTGTTGATGTGCGCTACAGGTCTGTGTGTGTGTGTGCTTCCCTCTGGTGAAGTGCAGTCCTTCATTTTAAGTTGCTGAGTGCCGCCGATCATTTCAAGCCCTTCCAAACCTCTCAAGAGAATTTCCTATATGCTTGCTCACCTAACTTGATCGGCCCACCTCTTTCCCTGGGCTTACACCTTAGTAATTAACCCAATTGCTTGCACGTGCACTGCGCAGGCACTTGTACGCACGTCGGGAGAGATCTCAAAGACCATTGGCAGCAGCAGCAGCAGCAGCGACTAGTGATGCACAACGGTATCCACTGGAGGAAGGGAACACAGGTCTGCATGGGAGTGGCGTAGAAGGGGGGAGCAGCCCTGCCCCTTCCTGTGGACCCACAGATACGAGGGTGAGTACTGGTGCAGGTATCTGCCTGGAAGGCCTCGTCAAAAGAGGAATAATTTGCGCCTGACGACTTGTTATCCCCCACGGACAGTCAATACAAAGGTTGCGGCAAATTGATCGAAGTCAAACATCAGTTTAAATGACAGAGCAATTGGCAGGCCCAGCTTGCTGTACACGTATTGATACAGCTCGCAACTATTGCCACACCGTATGGCAGCCCGTTTTTCTTGCTAAGCAGCCGGAAAGGGGAAGCCGATCAGTGTAGGTTTATAGGTATAGGCCCACCGCATCCTTTGCTGAAGTGCATTGTGGAATGGACGGTGGTGGAGGGGCACATTGGTGTTTGGGTTCCCGCTTTGTTGTGCCTGACAGTACCGCTCGTGCGATCGTGTGTTCCTAGTGCTACCATAAATGTCATGCACTGTTAGAAGTTTGATCACCCAGCTGTGGCCATTTTTTCACTCAATGTGTGCTCGGGACTCCCTCAAAGCTCCGTCCATGGGCCTTGTTAAATGTTTTGTGCAGGTCCCCTCAGTTATGGTGCACGGTGTCTCCCGGCGAGCTGCTGCCTTGGTACTCAGCCTGGTGCGTCACACACACACACTCACCCACACACACCCACACACACACACACACACACGGGTATATACGGCAAACAGGCACGTAGGCTCAAAGTACGCGCAAAAGAAACTTCACTTGCATGATTAACTTTTTAGGCTGTTACACGTGTGCACCGTGCATGCGTGTGCAAAATTGTACAGGCATAAACATCACACGTGCAAGTGTACATCACACGAATCCAGTGCAAGTTTGTGGACGGGCATAAACACCACACGTGCAAGTGTTCATCACACGTAATCCAGTGCAAATTTGTGTACGGGCATAAACACCACACGTGCAAGTGTACATCACACGTAACTCAACGCAGACGCTCTTGTCCAATGTCATAGCATGACACAGAGACTTACTCTGGTCGCCAACCCTTGAATGGCATGCTTACCGCCCCTTGGTCTTTAACCGACGTCCCTCTGTCCGACCTCTTATCTGTTCATTGAGATCGGTTTGCAAGTCCTCGAGATCTAATGCACAATCATGCAAGCAGGGCCCCCAACCTTGACTGCTAAGTGTGTGCCTTTCACAGACTCAACAGCTGCTCCTTTAATGTGTGCAGACGCTCAACACCCCCTGAACCCTCTTTGTGCGTGCTTGTGTAACATGCCCCTTACCGGTACCTGGCATGGGCATGGGCCCGTTTCCAGATGTACTGACTCTTCCAACTCGATGCATTGCACAGCAGTTTCATTCACCGCTGCCTTGTTTGGGTGCTGACCATTTGCGTGCGCACAGATCTGCTGACTCTTCCCATTTTTATGCGTTGTACGACAGGTCCACTCACCGCTGCCGTGTGTGGTGCTGGCCATCCACGCCCTGTGTGAAGTGCCGCTCCACTTAGCACGTGGGAGCAGCTTTCCTGCTGCCCTACTTCATGTGAGTGGGGTGTATAGGCAGAATTGATGCGTGCACAGTGAAACCCGTTTTACAGTGAGGTCTGAGACTGTGCAAGGCTGAAACACAAGCACAAAGCTCAATGCACATGTGAATTGCTGTGTAAAATGGTTGCAAGCGACCTTACCTGTACGAGGTGGTCGTGCTGTCGTCTCTGTTGATCTCAAAATAGAAGAAAAGCTGCAATCAGCTGTGACCTGTGCACAGAGGGCCCTACTAGTAAGGGTCACATGTAAGGGAAGAGGAACAAATGCCGATTATCATTGACTTTGCTACCTACAAACCGCCATCCGATGCCAAAACAATGACCCTCATTCTAAGTTTCACCCACAAGGTTCCTCCAGGATGTGGATTGTCATTAACTCCACAGTCCTCTTATTTCTTACTCCACCACTCTCTCCCCTACGTCATCCTCAACTCCCTCCCTCTTCTTCTGGCAAAACAATCCTTTAGGTTCCTCACCAGGGAGCAATCTGTCCTGAATACAACCGCAATCCAGACCAGCTGGTAGAAACCCCCTTTTGACTCCTCTCCAGGGAGCATTTCATCCTCATACAACCCACAATCCAGACCAGGACTCTGGCCATTAGTCACTAAATGTTTGTTTGCAGGCGGAGTCTATATGAGTAGATACACACGCACACTCTGGCTCACATCCACGAACAAATCACAACACGCACGCATGCAAACGCACGCTTGCCTGCAGACCATGGTCTTGTCTGGATTGATGGGAGCTTCCTTGCTAGTACTGTGTCGCACAAACTGGCAGCAGGGGCTGTCCTGGCTCAAGGGTGCTGCGATTCTGCGTATGCCTGAGCCTAGTCATAGGGCAGCTCATCCTTCACCGCCTTCAACAGCTGCAGCAGCAACGACAGCACCAGGAACGACAGCAGCACCAGCAGCGGCAGCAGCCGAGCAAGGCCAGGTGCGCAGAGTTGTAAAGTTGTTAAGGATTGGCTGTGGTGTAGTTGTAAGGTAAGGGCGGGTGTGCGTCGTGGTTTGTCTCGACTTGGTAGAACCTCTTTGTCTGCGCTACTGGCCACTTCATGATGGCAGGCTGAGCTGTTGCAAAGCAAGGCAAGTCAAGTCAAAGCAAGTCGAGTCGAGACAAAGCAAGGCAAGTTGACATTGTGCAGTGGCAACGCTGCAGAGGGCACCAATGTGTGAATGTGTCTGTGTATGTTAGATCACTGGGTCCTTGTTGGCCAGATCACTGGGTCGCTGGGAAAGCTGGTGCCTTTAAGGCGAAGAACATGATCGCATCTCCTGTTTTAAACACAAGTTAGCAACCCAGAGGAGTTATCGCACCGCCTGTTTTAAGCACAAGAGCTAGTGACCCCTATACTGTACAGCATTGTGGTATAAGATCACTGGCCGTGACTTGACAGAGGTGTCAGCAGGGCGTATGGTAACCGGCCTTGGCTGCTATAAAACCATAAAATAAGGCAGAGTTATTCTTTATTTGTTTAACAGTAGCGTAAGCCGGCAAAACCGGGTAGGCCTAAACATTTCTTTCCCCTTTACCTAGATATCTAGCGCGCTGCTTGCTCCCAGCTGTGTGCCGAGCTGGTGCTGGGTGTAGGGAAGGGAGGGTGTATCACTGGAAAAGGGCGTGTGCACGTGTGCACAGCAGCTGCTTTACTTTGTGTGACCGATTGGGTGCACAGCGAGAAGCAGACGGTTACGTGCCCAGTCGTTTCCTTGGTATGCACTCTCAAACTTTGATGCATATCGCCTCCTTGCACTTATTCCTCTTTCTCCATTTAAATTGCACACGCACACGCCAAACACGCACGTGACCCACACATCTACACATCTGCACACACACACACACACACACAACACTCACGCATTAGCACACATACACACAACCCACATAGGGGAATAGCGGGGCTGACCTTACTGTTGCTGCTGAAGTCCCAGACCGCCCTAACAAGCTGGTGGTGGTGCCGCACTTTTCAAACTCTGGTTTTGCTGCGGTGGACAATGAGATCATCCATCGCTCTCAGGTGAGCTGTCTTTGTGTGTGTTTATGTGTGTGTATGTGTGTGTACGCGTGTGCATGTGCGCGTGTGTGCGTGTGTATGCTTTGGTGGAGCTCTGGCTAGCGTGTGGTACATGACACAGGCAGAAGCAATGATGTATCCAGCTGCACTGCTTTGATTTCTCCTTATGCATCTTAATTTGGGTCAGCAAAAATCTTTACTTCTAGCTCAACGCCAACGCATCTCTATTGCGATTGAAGAGCAAATTCAAGGGGAGGGCACTGCAACTGTGTACATGCTATTTGCGTTGACCCCATCCCGTGCACAGCTTTTTGCTTTGCTGGTTCAGCGCCTGCTTAACAATCCAAGTGCCTGTATAAGGAAGTAGTGGTATGCCTTTTTCACATTGTTTTTCCTCTACTAACATGCTTGCGTCTTTTCCCTCCCCATGCACACAAGTACGCACACAGAGGTACCAACTCTACACTTGCCAGATGCTGCACGTGACGTGCACGTCAACAAATAACAATCGTTTTCACCCCAAAAGGGGTCATCTGCGCGCCTTGATTTGGCATCCATACCTGACACAAAACGCACATGTGCCTGTGCAGTCATTCAGGTGACAATCATGCGTCTTAAATGGACAACTACACATTGGAAGTAGAAACTTGACCACACACTGTTTGCTGCCTGTGCAACCATACAGGATTCAATTGTGCGTCACCAGCTTGACCACATCAACCAAATGGTTCAACAAAAGCACGCGTACACCTCACGGTTCCGTCGCTTTAAGGTGGGTGCTTCACACACAGTGTGTACAGAGTACTGTGTTTAAAGAGTGTGTGTTGTGTGTGCAAGTGTACAGAGAAAGCACGAGAACAATGCAGACACAAGAACGACGCAAACACAGGACTCAGTACGCATACACACTCAGCGCTTGTACAGGCACAAAACAGCGCTTGTACATGTGCACTGTGCATTGCACATCGTGTTTAAAGCAAACACAATGAATAGCACACACTTGTTTTTCCTTTCTGTTGCGCCTTGCAGGTTGACCTCAAGATACCCGGTCAGATTGACCACAGCCTGCTGCCCTCAGATGCGCTCCCACAGATTGTGACATTGCTCAGCGAAAGGTGGGCACGCTTGCAACTGTTTGTTGTGTTCTGCCTGGATGGTTGCTTAGCGGGAGGTGGGCACACTTGCAACTGAATGTGTGTTCTACCTTGGTGGTCGCTCAGCAAAAGGTGGGCACGCTTGCAACTGGTTATTAAATCTGCCTAGATGGTCGCTCAGCGAAAGCTGGGCTTTCTTGAAGCAAAGGTTTTGTTCTGCCTAGAAGGTTTCGTCCTTACACCCGAAAAGTAGTCGCCCCATGCCAAAAGTCACCCCAAACTGTGCCAACAAGCTTTCCATCCAGTTCATACCCCCTTCTACCTCATCTGAATGCATTATACTTGTTTAATACCCAGTCATTGACTTTGCCAGAAATCTGGCATTGTGGGGTGCTGATGGGGGGCCTGATGCCTATTTTGCACCCTCATTGGTAGGGAAAGGTGCATTTCTGAACTTGCACCGATCAACCTTTGCCTTAGTATGTGATGCATGCCTGATGACATTCTCTAGCAATTTTGGCTGGAGCTTTTACGGCCCCATTTTGCATGCTCACCAGAGTTGCTGGCAGAACCATCAAGGGTAACAGATTCCCAGATTGCAAGCCATTCGCTGAGTCATTTTGCCTGCTTTCCTTTCAGGCACGTGAGGAAAGTATTCAGCTGTCAAACACAATTTCCAATTCCCAAAACTGTGAAATTGCTGGGGAAATATGGCAGGATTAAGCTTGTTGGCACTGTTTGGCCGGGAGGAGGGGGGGGGTGCATGGGGACGACCAAGTATACATATTTAAACCCTTTTTGGCGTAAAGATGCACCTTCCACGCTGCCAAGGCTTCTTATTTCCTCATCTCAAGGTGTCTGTGTTTTGGCATTCCTCTGTACATGTGTGTATGTTTAAATAGCACACTCTCATCGCAACGCATGCTCACTGCCTACCGTTGCTGCATTTGGGGGGCATTAATCCAGACTGGCAAAACCATGTCGAGTACTAATTTTTAAAGCTCGAAGTACCTCACACACACACTCACAGGCACACGGTCACATGGACATACACGCAGACACAGGCACACGTATGAACGCACACTAACCTGCACACTTGCTGCGTTTCACAACGCAGGGACTTCACGCAACGCATCACCGGCACCGCTGTGCGCAGCGGTTGTATCATTGTTGCGCTTCACATCAACCAAAGAAAGGCGCATGCCCTCCTTTGCACCTCAAAAGCACGAAAGCAAGCAGCTGACAGCAGCGTAGTCACGCGCAGCTCCCTTCCTAAAGAACTGGATGAAGAGGGGCATGCACAGCAGGATGAGGCAGAGGCTGATGATCACGCGCGTGCTGAGGCGGAAGTTTTGGCTGTGGCAAAGACCTGGCTGCAGTCAAGTGGATTGGGAGAGCAGGTGCCCGCAGGCATGCACTGCTTCTTGCAGGTGCGTCTGCTTTGTGCATTGTGCGCGTGCAGGGTTGGCCAGAACCGTGTATATGCACCGTACATGACCGTATATTTACAGTATATTTGGTGATCTCCCTGCCAGAAATACCGTATATATGAATATACATGTTACATATATATTTATATAAACATAAGGTTGGCCACGCGCGTATGATTTCTGCGCTATGTCCATCCTCTGTTTTGGTGGCAGCAGTTGGCCTCAAACGGTTGCTACAGCCTCTTGCCGGTTGTCGTTGTTTTCATTGGGCTTGTAAAAAGGAAAGGATGAAAGACCAAAAGGACGAAAGACAAAAAAGGAAAAGATGAAGGACTAAAAGCTAGTGCGTGGATAACAGGTGCAAACACAGTGTGAATTGGAAAGGACGAGGTCAGGCACTGTTATGCCCTTGGATCACGCATTCAGGTCCTGGGTGTTTAGAGGGTGAGCCAGCCTTGTTGATGCAATCATCTCAGCTCAAACCCATAGGGCTGGCCATAGTTCTCTGGTCTGGAAGGTTTATAGACCCAACCACATGGGTGTACTGTGGCAATTCTAAACCCCACCATGTTTGCTCAGTTCATACAACGCACTAGTACACCATAAATGATTGTCAAGGTGCCAGGCCTGCTGAGCTACACACACACACACTTGTACACTCAAGAACACACAGGGCTTTGGTACAGGCACAGGCACACCCACGTTATCTTGCGCGCACACACACACACACACACATATCGCATTACTGCATGGCTCTAACCAGCCCCCCACCATCACACCCCCCCGCCGTGCAAGCAGGCTGGCAGCTTAAGGTACGGCCTCGCCTGGCGAGCCGACTCACAGGCGTGGGCGGTACAAGGACCTAATCCTGTAGCAGAGTGCGCGCACTTTGCGTTGCACACTGCTGCACCTGCAGTCGTCCTCAGCTGCCCGCCAGCCACGCAACACAATGAGCAGCATCAAGTGCAAAAGCATCATCAGGTGCAAGAGCAGCAGCAGCACCAGGTGCAAGAGCAGTATAATGTGCAAAAGCAGCAGCAGCATCAGCAGCAGGCGCAAGAGCAGCAGCAGGTGCAAGGGCAGTATCAGGTGCAAGAGCAGCAGCAGCAGCAGCAGCAGTATCAGCAGCAGCAGCAACAGCAGCAGCAGCAGCAGCAGCAGGTGCAAGGGCAGTATCAGGTGCAAGAGCAGCAGCAGCAGCAGCAGCAGCGTGCAGCTAACAGGGGACAGCTGATGCTGAGGAAGGTGCTGAGCCGAAAGGAGCAGCAGCTGTGGAAGCAGCAGCAGCAACAGCTCATGCAGCAGCAGCAGCAGCAACAGCAGCAGTGGGAGCAACAGCAGCAACAGCTCTTGCATCGACAGCAGCAGCTGTGTTTGCAGGTCCCTATTCGTGTGTCAGTAGCAGTACCAAATAACCACAAGACCATGGGTGTAGTGGGTTGGGATGACATTCCGATCGTTGCAAGCACCCCCCCTGCCAGCCAAGTTGAAGCTGACGCTGCTGCCGGCGCGGGCTTCACACAGCAGCCTGGGAAGCTGAGCGTGCTGGCGTGCTCGGGTGGGCGCTACCTACCTACATGTGTGCTGCCGTGCCAAGGAGAGGAAGGCAGCTCGTGCAACACTGAGGCCGCTGCAGGGGGAGGGTTGCAGGATTTGAGGGAAGAGGCTGCTACCCTGATCCGGCACTACTTGGTGCGTGCTCACAGGCTGGAGCACTGCTGCCTCTGAGTTCGCACATCCTGTTTGGTTTTGCTGCGTGCTGCTGGTGACGTGTGCTGGTGACGTGTGCTGCCATGCGCGTGGTGACGTGTGCTGCCATACGCTTGGTGACGTGTGCTGTCATGTGCATGGTGATGTGTGCTGTCTTATGCGTAGTGACGTGTGCAGTCATGTGTGTAGTGACGTGTGCAGTCATGTGCGTATTGACGTATGTTGTCATGTGCGTAGTGATGTGTGCTGTTGTATGCGTGGTGACCTGTCCTGTCATGTGCTTGCGCAGCTTCTGGTAAAATGCAGGTTTTGTGTCTTGGCACTGTCATGTGTCTTTCTGCTTGTAAGATCGTATTTATAACAAGTGTGTATGGCATGCTGATGTTTTAAAGCTTAGTCATCCTGTTCAGATCTCTACACATACTCTAACGTAACATACTCTTCGGCACAGGCACAAGCATGCACACACATCACATCCATGTACACATTTAAATGGACTCACCCACACATCACTTACATACATTTACACATATACACATACATACACCTATACACACAGGTATGGGTGTCAATTCCGTCTGAGCTGGCTGCCAGCCAGCATCCTGCACCCCTTCACCTGGAACTGTGGAGCACGCGTGCCCTGCTAGCCACTTGCTCCCCCCTCCTGTTGCCTCCATGTGGCACTTTGCCAGCAGCTGCCATGGCTGAGATACAGGCCCTTCCAGGGGGCACTACAGTAAGTGGTTTTGTGTGTGTTTGCGTCTCTGTATGCTTTTGCGTGCGAGTATGTGTGGTGTGTGTGCGTGTGCCTGTGAAATTGCACGGTTGTATGCGTGCAAGTATGTGTGCGCGTGCGTGTGCTCGTGAATTGGGGGGGGGGGGGGCGTGTGCGTGTGCGTCTGCGTGTGCGTCTGCGTGTGCGTCTGCATGTGCGTCAGAATTGTTCAGTTCGGGGTTCGGTCAAAAGTTCAGGTTTGTTAACTTCCACGCATTCTAACGAACCCTAAAAGTGCCGGTCGCGAGCTATCGAAAGTTCGTCGAGCTCTAAGCCCTTTTTTTACTTTTGGCTTTTGGCAGCCCAAAAAGCAGGAAAGAGCCTTAGATGGCCGTCAAACGTTCTGATTTTGTGTGTACTCATTAATTATAACATATTATCAGGGTTGTTCAGTTCGATTTTTTGGGAGCAAGGGTTTGATAAAGTTCGTGAAAGTTCTAGAACCCTCGAACTGTTCGAGCAGTTTGATGTGCAATTGTGAAAATGGAGGATTTTGCTGGTTTCTGAGGTCATACTCGTCCAAAACATGCTTGAATTGTTTTAAATACATTTACTATATTATTTTAAATCCGTACACAAAAAACCAGAACGTTTGACGGCCACCTAAGGCCTTTTCCTGCATATTTGGGTACAATTTTGGACCCAAAAATTCGAAAGAAGGGCCTAAAGTTCGACGAACTTTTAATACCTCTTGACCGGCATTTTTAGGGTTTGTTAAGTGCGTGAAAGTTTGCGAACCCGAACTTTTGACCGAACCCCGAACTGAACAACCCTGCATATTATAATTCAAAACAATGCAAGTGGACGAGTATGACAACAGAAACCAAGAAAGTTCTCCATTTTTCAAATTGCACATCGAACTGCTCAAACAGTTCAAGGGTTCTAGAACTTTCACGAACCCTTGCTCTCAAAAAACGAACTGAACAATCCTGATGTGCATACTAGAGCACGCTAATTTTGAGTTGTGTGGAAATGTACGTTGTTCTCTTCTCTCATAGTTGCAGACCGTTTGTCAAGGTGCGTTGTCAGTGCATACCCGAACCCACACCGACTGCTCTTTCATTTTGTGTGCATGCCACACAGGGTGAACGCCTAGGTGTGGAGTCATTCTTATTGGATGTGGCAGAGTGGCTGCAACCGCACACGCCAACCCCCCCATTGACTCACCACAACCACCACAACCAACAGCAGCAGCAGCAGCAGCAGCAGCGTCAGCTAAAATGGCAACAGCAGCAGCAGCAGCAACCACAACAGCAGCAGCAGCTAGTACACAACGCAGAAGATTGGGAGCAGGGCTGTGCATTGGTCAGGCAGGCCGTGCTGTGGGGCATGCCTGCCCTGTCCACCCTCCTCGTAGACAACTTGATGGCCCTGCCACCCGCCTCCCTCTCCCCCTCTCCTTTCGCTCAGCTGGCCCAAGCCGATACCAGCAGCGCCTCCGAGGATGGCACCATGCACCTGGGAGGCCTGCTGCACCTGTCCCTGCTCAGCCCCAGCAGCACCTCCATGATGTGGGTGGTGCTGGACTGGGGTAGGCGGTTTGGGGGGCAAGGTGGCCAGGGTCGCTCTGAAGAGGACAGTGCTTCTGCAGCAGACCGCAATGCTGCAGAAGCAGGCAGCTTTGCGTGGTGCTGGGAGGAGCGCAACGCAGCAGATCAGCAGACCCCGCTGGACCTGCTGGCCGCACTGCCCCAGGGTGCAGCAGCAGTGCAGCACCTTCTGGAAGACCCGCTGTACGAACCCTCCGTCCAGCATGCCAAGTCCCTCGCCAGAGCACATGGTGTTCCTCCCAAGACCTCTATCACCACCACAACCTCTCTTCCCCCCAGCTCTGGTAAAGAGAGAGCTAGCTCAGCAGGGGCCCCGAACGGCTCACGAGTATCGCAGCTCAGAGGGCAAAGGCTCCTCGACGATCCTGTCTGTTCCTTCCAGCGACAGGTCAGTTGGCTCACAAGCTTCATGATTCTTTTGGCTTTGTTGCTGGCATTTGGGACAGCATGCCACTTCTGTGTGTGTGTGTGTGTGCGTGTGTGCGTGTGTGTGCGTGCGTGTGTGTTTCCGTTGTGTATTTGTGTGTGTGTGTGTCTTCTTCATGTTGTTACGTTACACTCCCTTCATGTTCCTGCAAGAAGTAATGGAAGTTGGTTTATATGCTCAAGGCTACATGGCCACACATGCCTGGAAGTAGCAAGGCTTGATTGGCACATCTGTGAGCAAGGCTCGACATATTTGAGTGGAAAGCATCGGTGTTGTAAGGGAGACTCAGTGTTGCCCCCCACTGATAATGTGCTCGTGGCTCCTTCATGAAGCGCTTTCTTCTCGCAAATTTTTTGTTTGAGCAAATCACCCCTTCATATGAGATATGAGGAATGAAACACAGTGAAAGGTGCCGCAATGCTCTCCCATGATTTCAACTGCAAGGTTCTTCTACATTGTTCAACAACCTACTCATACGCAAGCCTGTGCTTACGTACTGTACAAGTAGTCTTGGCCCAGTCCTACCCTTTCTGCAAACGCTCCCCGACAAAAAAGAGGCCTTGCAGGTGAGTTGTGACCAGCCCTACTCATTATGCAAACGCCTCAAACGCACATCCTTGCTTTCTTTTAGGTCTTGAAAAAGTGGGAGGCAGGAGAGATGGCTGCTCCTCCACAGCCTGCCTCTTCGCTCCACCCCCTCGAGAGTCGTGGCCACCCACCATGCATCACTCTGAAGACAGCCCTGAGGGCTGTGGTGCTCGGATTTGGCAATGAGGGGGCCAAGGAGGCTGACTACAGGTCAGATAGCCGTCCTGCTTTGTGCTCTTGTTGTTTGCTTAGTCTTTCAAAGCTGCCATCCTGGCAACCTTGCTGGACACCTCTCGTTTGTGAACTCTGCAGGCAACCAAGGTTTCAGTCGTTTTTATAAAACCAACATAAATTGACTGCTAGTGTACAATTTCCTCAACGCTGCACGCAGAACCGTGGCTTGGCTTGTGTGATGCTCATGCGTACGCTTCATGCTCTGTGCTATGTAGCTTCTGTGATGTTTATGTCACACACACACACACACACACACACAAACCTCCATGGCTCACGTGGCTGGTGTGATGCTCAAAGCTTCCTTGCAGCTCAGAAGTGCCATCGTTGCATGTATATGAATAGGTGCATGTATATGAATGGGTGCATGTACGAAACAGAAATGCCAGTCGTGCAAAACATGTAGTAGTGCAGAGCTCTCCGCACATTAATTCAGAAGAGGGAGCCACTTTGGGGCTCCAACTCCAAAGTTGACATTCCTCAAGCTTTGAAAGCGAGCAAAGAGATGAAGGTCAGGAAGCTAGCTGTCTTGCTTTGGCATGTATATTGGCACGCTGAGTGTCCAAACATCATCTTTACCCACCATTGCCCTTGCAACATTGCAACCACCCAGAACAGAGCACGCACACAACCACCTCATTTAAGCACGCAAGTGCACCACAGCGCTGTGCCCCTTCTCCCACGTGTGCTCTGCCGAACCTGACCTTTGCCAGTAAAATGTCAGTGAAGTCAGTAAATGCCAGTAAAATGTTTACCACAGCATCCTCACTGCCTCGTTGCGTACTGGCTCTGTGCAGGTTCTGGTTCCAGAAAAGCGTCGCCGACTTGGCCAAACTATTGTGCTTCCTGATGATTCCGCTGATGGCTATTGATGCCGTGCATTGTGCAGCTTCTGGTGCCAGAAAAGCGTCGCCGTCTTGGCCAAACTGTCGTGCTTCCTGATGATTCCACTGATGGCTATTGATGCCGTGCATTGTGCAGGTTCTGGTGCCAGAAAAGCGTCGCCAACTTGGCCAAAATATCGTGCTTCCTGATGATTCCACTGATGGCTATTGATGCCGTGCATTGTGCGATCAACGACCAGACCATGAACATGCTGTCAGACGTCATCTACTCCCTCCCTTCATGCTTAGCTCTTTACACTTGGAAAAGGGGACCCAAGATGCGCCAGGTGCGAGCAGTTTGTTGCGACCGTATATAACGTACAAAAAATAAATTAGGTGCAAGCAGGAGGCCGCCACCACCCATGCTGTCCGAAGCTTGCAAGGTTGGACCTGTAAGCCTTTGCTAGGAGGAGGATATGTTGAGTGCAGGGTTACTGTCAGTTTTTATTGCCGTTCTTTGTTGAGCCTGACTGCACATCACGTGAACCAACTTTGTACAGAAAAGGGTTGAGGCAGCAAGTTGCGGCTCTGCATGCGCTCAAGCCAGTCGAATTTTTATTTGACCATCAACCCTAGTGTAACCATCCTCTTTTCTCACGCTTTGCTGGCCACGCCAGGTGTTTCTGGATTTACAATCCTGCACCCATTTGGCATGCATGCTCGGTTTTGGGCTGGGCTGGATCCCGTGTCAATGCCTGCACAAGATGGCAGTTTCAGTCCTCATTTGGATTTATGACTGCCTGATGGTGCGGCTGTGTTATCAGGCAAGTGCGGCTGGATATTCAGGCAAGTTGGGCTGTGTTTTGTCTTTCTGGTAAGTGTGGCTGTTTTAAATTGGGCAAGCGGCTCAGACAGGCAAGTACAACAGTGTTCGTCAGGCAAGTGAAGCGGTCCTGAATCAGGCAGATCACGAACGTACAAACCCGTTCCATGGTAAATGTGAGCAATTATTAAGTGACAAGCAGGGTTTGTGAAAATTCATGGACATTGGCACTGTGTCAGTGCATTAGCAACACATATTATGCCTGCCAGTCTCTGTATGCGTTTGGCCCTTTTTGGCAATTTGCGGCCTTGCTTTGTTGCGTCACCACTTGCTTTGCAACAGACCCGATGTTTGCCCAGAAAAACCTGTCTGGATAACACGCGGTGCACCCGATCTGCATCACATAGTGGTTTTGAGCAATACATAGGTGCAGATGGCAAGCACAGGTACATGTGCACTAGCTGCACTACCTTGCTGTTATTGCTGCTTTTGTCCCTACCAACGTACATGCTTGAATTGACAAGCTACAACACATGCATCCTGAGCCTTCCCCCTGTTCCTCTTACTTTTTTTACCCCTTAACAAGAAAAACACGTGGGATTGGGGAGGCTGTTATGCAATGGGATACTCAAACAGCTATGGACCAAACACTTTTTGACGGTGCAACATCTGTTGATACTCACAGATCCAGCTCAAAGCATTGCTGGCAGAACGCGTGGCAAGCTTTGTAGGCCTCTATTTTACGTATGCACGACTTGGATACTCTCACCCTGTGGGCCGCTCCCTCGCACTGACATCGTGCAGCCTGGTGGTGGGCTTGGTATTGGATATCCAAAACAGGTTTGTGTGTCTGTATGTGTTAGCGTGTGTGATGTGTGTGTATGTGTGAATGTGTATATGTCTATGTGTGCCAAAAGTGCGAGAAGAATTGTAAGTAGCTGGGATCAATTGAAAATTTGTCTAGAAGCAGCCAGGTTATGGTAGTGCAGAAGTCTGAAATTGCTACCTTCCTTTCAACCGCCCTTCCTTCACACACACAAATGCACACGCATGAGCACATGAACACTCACATGCGTGCATATACTCAGTTTAGATAGTCCCTCC
>Ga0307947_1001131_pt1 | contig 20573 bp, 23 predicted proteins | sample OrgLakmetagen232_FD_201840 | JGI IMG/M metagenome (GOLD analysis project Ga0307947, IMG submission 201840) | Saline water microbial communities from Organic Lake, Antarctica - #232 | ecosystem: Environmental > Aquatic > Non-marine Saline and Alkaline > Saline | place: Antarctica: Organic Lake...
CTCTTTTGTAGCTAAGTGCCTAGCCCTGTTCCCTTGATTTTTCTAGCGTTTTTTGGTTTGGTTACAGGCTTTTTTTCCAAGCTTCCGCTCAGATGCCCACCAGAGGCATATATAGCGATGTAACCTTGCCTAACCTTATCTTATGACCGGGTCTCTTGAGGATCCCTATATTGGTCAATTCATTACCCTCGTTGAACCATCCAGCTTATTGAACAAGACATGTAGAAACTCTTGCCTGTCAACATATAAACTGCTCTGTTACACGATTTGTCGCTGCCAGCAATTGGGCATGACATTTCAATCTATCTCATCAGGGTACTGAGGAAAAATAGAGGCTCCCTGGAGTCAATCTTACTGACATAACGTACAATGCACCATTATTTACTGAAAAAGGGCACTCAGCATACAGAAGATGTGCTCTCTCACATATTTTGCTCGCCGTACTTGCCACACTCAACTTTTGGCCATTTCCCTTTCCTGCAGATTTAACATACAAGCTACCAACTTCCTACTCGCAATCGGCTGCTGAAAAATACACAAGCAGGTTTTCCTGCAGATTTTTTGTTCCCTGATGCATTTCAGCACCAACGATTTCACACACGCAGCACGCGTCATTTTCTTCGCCGTGCATCCCCCTGGGTACATGCTGTTGTATCCTAGGAATACACTTATAAATAACTCAGCACCAATCCATGCTGGAGTAGCGTGCTCGTGGCTGCTGCTGCTGCAACTCCAGCACACGCTGGTGACCCACAGGCTGTGACGCAGTGCGGGGGCTACGCTGCGTGGCACCTGCCGCAAACTCGTTTGACATGCCAGGACCGGGGTGCTGCTGGGTGGGGGTGCTCATGGTACGAGGGGAATGAGGAGGCCCTCCAGCTGGTGATGGTACTGCAGTTGTGGACGTAGAAAAAGTCCGTGGGCTGCCTGCGCTGCTCACACTGGCCATGCTGGCCCCCCCTCCACCTCCAAGAGTTCCTCCTCTGCTGGGTGGTGCAGAGGACTTGGCAGGGGCCTGGGTGTGTGAGTTTGTGATTGTGTATATGTGTGTACTGCATATGCGTGTTAATATGTTCTCATACTTCAAGAAAATTATATAAGGTATTTTTTTGTTTCCTCCCTTTCTTACATCACGTGATCCCCAGTACAAAGCAATGATTGCATACCGCCTGGCGCACTTTGTGTTGCTGACTCGTTCACACCAGCCTTACTTCCTGCACACCTGCGAGAAGCTCTGAGCTGGGAGCGTGGGCAGAGGCAATTGACCAAACTCTTGAGGAGGCATGGGAAGTGCTGTTGAGGCATCGCTCATCACACTGGCATGGCGAGACTGCGTACTTGCCGCACCACCGCCACCGCCACTCAGCTGAGAAGCCATGCTCATAGTGCTGGGTTGACGAGACTGTGCAGCGACGCTGCCGCCACCGCCCACGCTGCCATAGCCACCACCACCGCCACCACCTGTACCTGGCTGCGAAGCAACGCTCATGGTACTGGGCTGGCGTGAGTGGGCATTATAGCCTCCATTTTGATGGGAGGCGACGCTCATGGTGCTGGCCGGACGACTGGGAGGAGCAGCACCTCCATGATGAGAAGCCATGCTCATTGTGCTGGGTGGACGTGAGTGCTGAATATTGACAGTACCTCCTGGGTTGGAGGCCATGCTCATTGTACTGGGATGGCGGGACTGGGTGTTGGCAGCAGCACCGGTTTGGTTGGGAGCCATGCTCATTGTGCTGGGTGGGCGGCTGTGCGCAAGTAACTGCTGTTGCTGTTGCTGCTGCTGCTGCTGCACCGACGCGTACACCTGCTGCTGCTGTGCCTGGTTTTGAGCGCTGAGCTGCTGCGCAGCACTGCCGTTGGGCTGGAACACCTGTGTCCTCAAGTTGTCTGCTGCCTGTCTGATGCTGTCTGTGCGAGCGCCCCCCCCCATTGCAGACGGCGCCCCACGGGAAGACAAGACGCTCGGGCCCTCCACCCTGCCCCCCCCCCCAACCAAGCTGTCTCCTGCCCCAGCAGTAAACGGCTCTTCAGGGACACTGCCCAAGCGGGAAGGGGGCTTGGTTTGGGGGGAAGACATTGCTAAAGCACTCACTGTCCTCCCACCCGACTGCCCTCCAAGAGAACCTCCCCCTCCTCCTGCGTTTAAAGCCCCCAGTGCCTGCTGCACTGCTTCCATGGCACTGTTCAAGCTGGCTGCCTCGTTCTTTTCCATGTGTGTGCGGTGTTCCTGCAGCTTGGTCAGCTGCTGCTGGACCTGTGAGGGGGCGGGGGAGCATGTATTTGGCATTAAGTCATTCATATGTGGGGGCAAAATAGCTTTGTAAGTGTCCGTGCACAAACGAGCGACAAATGTCCAGGGGTGACAAAATGAAGGGCTTATTTGTTTGAGCCACGACGTAACTTAACAACTCGCCATTTCTTCTGCAGGGTCTTTTTGAACCATACAAACAGATTTTGCAAACCAAAACAAAGGACTCAGTCTGTGCTATTCGCTGATTCCTGCTGGTCAATGCAGAGCATCGCGGCACTGAACTGTGAGCATCAAAAACCACATACCGAGGTAAGGTAGTGCTGCAGGGGGGCTTGCATGGCTTGCATGCTGGGGCGTGGCTGGTTGGCCACGCTTCCACGTGCCACACCTGCGCACGCATTTATGAGGAAGGATATGCGTGTACATGTGTGTGTATGGGGCTCAATTGTGTTTCTAAAAGCTAGACAGTTGGTCGGTTTCTGGGTCAGTGAAAGATCCAGAGCCAAATCTAGATACATTTATGAGGAAAGATGTGTGCTTGTTTGTTCATGTATATATATTTGTGCACATGTATATGTATAACTGTGCTTCAAAAAGCTAGACAGTTGGTAAGCTGGGTCGGTGAAAGTTCCAAAGCCAAATCTATATGCTTTGTGCAGCTCAAGAGAGGTCAACGCAGCCTGCAGCAATACCCCACACGTGCACCTATACAAGCACACACCATCCAACGCACTGTGCTGTTTACATCTAAAGCACTGTGCTGTTAACATATAACGCACTGTGCTGTTTATGCTGCTGCTCCTGTGCTCCGGCCGCTGCCGCAGCTACGCTGGCCAGTGAGGCTTGCAGGGACTGGAAGTGGTTCATGAAGAACAGGGTGTCTGCACGTCGGCGGGTGCCAAAGCCCCGCCCTTCCTCTCCCTGTGCACAGAACGTGTATGTGTGTTTGTGTGCATTTTGTGTGTTTTTGTGTGTTTTGTGTATGTGTGTGTGTGTTTGTATGTGTGTCAAACATTTGTGTGTGTGCATTGATGTATGTGTGTTCCAGCAGCAAGCCTGCAACCACGCATATGACATAATCTGGAATTTTGCTATGACACACAAACCACGGTCACTCACATGTCCCCTAGCAAAGGTTGAGGCTTGCATCTGATTACAACCTAAAGGCGCGCTACAGTTGCTGTCACACAGAGTAACAACTTATAGGCACGCTACAGTCGCTGTCACACAGAGTAACAACTTATAGGCACGCTACAGTCGCTGTCACACAGAGTAACAACTTATAGGCACGCTACAGTTGCTGTCACACAGAGTAACAACTTGACGGAGCTCAACAAATTACTATACCAAAGCTTAAGCATGGGTTCCAGGCATGAACAACATAGATCACATCATAAACCCCAGGGAAAGCCACACAAATTGTCCTTGCCTGAGATCCGTTTTTGCAGCAGCACACGACAAGCAATGGGCGCACCTGCTGTGTTGCGGTGACAGAGGAGGCAGGGGTGGCTGCCCCACTACGGCCCCCATCCACACTCCCGCCGCCAAGTGATGCAGCAAGTGGGTTTGCTCTCAGATCAGGGGTTACCTCAGAGCACAGCCTGCTGAGCTGCTGCTGCTGCTGCTGCTGCGAGGCGGACGGAGAGCCGGCGTGGCCTAGGCCGCTGCTGCCCAGAGCGTTCTGCATTCATTGAGTGGAATAGGTTTGGTGTTAATTGCAGGAGTCTCCAGCTACGGATACCCACTAATCAGTACTCAGCCGTGTAGTTGAATAGGGAGGAATGGTCACATTGTTGTATACGGGCATTGGCAAGTGTGATGAGGAATTGTGAAGGTTTAAGCGGGCATAGAGCATGCTGACAGAGCACTAGGTGTGAGTAGTGTTTATATGGAGGGTTCTGTATATGTAAGCGTATTTGTCTGACAGGTGGAGGATTGGGAATATACTTGCAAGATAATGTATTGGAAGCAACGCTTTTATAGGATCTGTAAATGGTCTTCAGCAATTTCTTCAGAAAGCAGTGGTTTCAAACAGATACAACAAACCTATTGTCTGGCACATCATACCTGCAGTCAACGTCTGGCCTTTGTTCAGCTTACCTGCAGTCGATCTGCTTGTGCACGTAGCAGCTTTGCTGCCATGGACACCTGCTGCTGCACCAGAGCTAGCTCATCCTGCTGCTGGGACTCCAAGCCAGGATCTGCCCCGCTTTGCTGCTCCTGTATCATGCATTACATTTGTGCATAGTTGTGATGGTGCAAAATGCTGACTTGTTGCAGGTGCAAGCTTGCATAAGAAGATGTCAGTGCTTCTCTCTTGTTCTATCCCAGACACCACACCATCTCCTGCTAGCTTTTTTGTAAGTTATTTATTTCTGCAACATGCCTTTACCATACCACAATTATCTTCCAACTGCAGCCTCCTCCTGAGGCAGAGATATCGCATGGCGATGCATGAGCAGATTTGTGTGCATCGCAAATCACAAAAGTGCCACTTCTTCACAAAAGAAGCCTCTGAGCTCTCAGTTGTTGTCACTTGCCTCTCTATCACAGTTGAAAAGCAGGAGTCCGAACGAGCCAAGTGCCGTAGCTGCAAACAAGTCCAAGTCCCTTTCTTCACCCTAGTCCTGGTACTGCGCAATTCGTATCTGGAAGCCTCCACAAGGCCCGTGGTCAACACCGCTGTCTAGTCCTAATATACTGCACAGTTTGTACCTGAAAGCCTCCACAAGGCCCGTGGCCAACACTGCTGTCTAGTCCTGATACTGCACAGTTTTGTACCTTTAAGCCTGCATGAATCCTGTGGCCAACACTGCTGTCTAGTCCTGATACTGCACAGTTTTGTACCTGAAAGCCTGCATGAATCCTGTGGCCAACACTGCTGTCTAGTCCTGATACTGCACAGTTCATACCTGGAAGCCTCCACAAGGCCCGTGGTCAACACTGCTTTCTAGTCCTGATACTGCTCAGTTCATACCTGGAAGCCTGCACGAAGCCCGTGGCCAACACTGCTGTCTCCTGCCTCACTGCCACAGCTAGAGTGCAAGGGGCCATGGCCGTTGCCCTCATTGCCCACAGCCATGAAAGCACTGCGCAGCTGACGTGACAGCTGATCCAAGTGGTCGTGGGAAAGGGGCAGACCAAGGGTGCTGCCTGTGTGTGTACATGTATGTTTTTTTGAGTTTGTGTGTGCATGAGAGTGTGTTTATACGCTCAGATGGTCATAGTGAAATGTGTGGGATTGTGTGTCAAAGAATAAAGTCGCCACTCGGATAACTAGAGTACTGCAACATTTCAGCAAACCGAGGAGTAAACATTGTTCACGAAATGGAGTTCAAAGAAAAGACAGGGGATAGACAGGTTGATCTGCAAGTAAGCTACCTGAAGGGGACTCCATGCCCCCTGTACGCGTGGATCGTGTTGGAGTGCTTGCTCCTGACTGAGACTGTGACAGTAGGTGTGGGGGGGTGGCCTGCTGCACAAAAGCAGGTTGCAACATGAAGTGAGTTGCCGATGTGGCAATTGCAATGATGTGTCAGAAATTGTTCTCAATTGCATGTAAATTTATGTGTGTGTGTGTTCCTCAACAGGTTCCCCTGATGTTCCACTGATCTTACAGAGACATGGCACGATGCCGCTTCTGTGTCTTGCTCAAGTTTGTATGAGCACTAGTTGAGAGGCTTAATTCAACGCTTGCAGAAAAATGAAAAATGACCACTATAGAATAAAACTTAGCCACCGGTGGTGGTGCCCCACCTGGGAACGGGGAGAAGACGAATGGGGACGGTGTGGGGAAGCAGCCACGCTGGAGTGGGTGCTGGGGGAGGTGGGGGGTGCACGTCGCATAGGCAGCCCTGCATCATGTACCAGTGAAAGAGAGTGGATGAGCAGATGTAGACGGGTCGGAGACATACTTCCAGGTGCTAAAAGAAATACCGAAGAAATAATAGTAATGTACAAAAATGATGAAGTTGGCGTCTATGTAGAAATGGGCGCAGTGATCATGGACAGCAGACCAGTTGAGCCAGCACGACGATTGCACTGCCATGTTTCTGAGTAAGTATGTGGTATATGCTGGCAAAGCTGGTAGCTCATCATACAAGCGCATGCAGATCAAGGTATGGTGTTCAACAGCAGGTAAGAAAAGAGCAAGCCCTGGATGGTGTGGCAGGGCTGCTCTTATTTTTGCATCAGTAGTGTAGAGGCATACTCAACAGAGCTTGATGAAGGGGTGGAGGGAGCTTGTGTAGATCAGTCAAAGTACGCTGGTGTCATGCTCTCGCATGCACAACTGTCTCCATTGCACCCCCATGCGAATGCCTGTTCCGTTACCCACCAGTGACTGAGTTTGCAGGAGAAGATGCAGGAATGCTGCTAGGGGGGGCGTATCTGTCACTCTTCTCCCCTCGGCTTGCACCACCGTTGTACGCACTGCCACCGTTGCTGCCTGCTTCGTGATGGTAAGTGCTGCCCTCGTAGTGGCTGCGTACATACAGCAGAAGGATGTGTTTTGATACTTTGTACACACTGCCACCGCTGCTGCCTGCTTGGTGATGGCAAGTGCTGTCCTCGTAGCGGCTGCTTACATACAGCAGATGGATGTGTTTTGAATACTTTATGCAACCGCCACAGTTTCTGCCTGCTTGGTGATGTAAGTGCTGCCCTCGTAGTGGCTGCGTACATACAGCAGATGGATGTGCTTTGAATACTTTATGCAAACGCCACAGTTGCTGCCTGCTTTGCGATGGTAAGTGCTGCCCTCGTAGTGGCTATGTACAAAACAACAGATGGGTATGATTTAGAAGTTTCACGTAGTTGTTACTGCTGCTGCCTACTCTAGGGTGGGGAATGCGCTGCCCTGCTTCCCTTGCGGGCACTGCTCGCACAAAAGATTAGGCCGAGAAGTCTTGAACAAGCCAATGGGGCGATCTGACAAGCTGAGACTCACTTTAGGAAAACCGACACAGATCAATTAATGACGTGCAGGCAGGCAGCATGCATGCAATTTCATTTGGTGAGCACGTGCAGGTGATAATATGAAGTGGTGTTCTGATTGTGAGGGGGACTGCGACTCACAGCACGCACGTGCTGAGCGATGGTACCAAGGCAGAGTGTGTTAGAGGGATGCAATCAAGCAAAACATATTTCAGCACCAAGTTCATGCATTGGTCTTTTTGTGTACGAAGATGCTCTTACCTGGGAGGGGGGCTGCGACTCACAGCACGTGCTGAGCGATGGGGTGATGCTGGGGGGGTGCGTCGAGCACTGTGATGGCTGCTTTGCGGTGGATGGCCTGGTGGCTGCTCCTCTTCGTCTGCCCAGTTGGCCATGATGCCATGCACAAGCCGGCCTGCATGTGTGTCACGTACAAAATCAAGTTTGAACTTTCAAAATGCTTGCAGTATAATTAACAGGAAGCAGAATTCCAAGCAAGTCTAAATCCAGCAAGAATCGCTCTAGAGATCTATCTCTATCTTATGCCCAGATGGCAATGCTGCTATACACCAGCTCCAAATATGCAGGCATGGTTTGTGTGACAGCTTCCACGTTCTAAAACGGACAGCAACAACATGGAGATACCAATGCACTTATACACTCACACCAGTACATGTGCATGTATGCACCCACATCCACACACACGCACCTCCTACAGTTCCTGCCGCTGCTGCTGGATTCACGCCTCTCATAGCACCCCCTCCCCCACCCCTCCTTGGAGACGGCACTGCACCCGCATACATGCCTGCTGCCCCATTCTCATAGCCACCACGCATATCACCATCACCACCACCCCCGTGGCTGTATGGCAACCTCTCAGGGGTGCCCCCCCTGCGTCGCTCTGGAGTGACCCTCCCCACCACACGGTCAGTGAAGTTGCGCACCATCTGGCGCAGGGGGTACTTGCCATGATCCTTGCCACCCCCTCCGCTACCTCCTCCCCCGTTGGGCATGGCATGAGGAGAAGGGGGGGAGTAAGTGGGGCCGGAGTGGGTTGAAAAGGCACCTGCCAGTGCACGTGTGAGAGTGTGTCATGTGTTGCCATGTATATGTGTCATCATGCCTATGTGCATTTGCATTCAAGTTCGTGAACGTGCTAATGTAATTGTGCACGTGTATTACCTGCGTCTGAGCGGGGGGTACTACGAGGAGGGGGGGTGGCACTGCGGGGTGCACTGCGGGGGGGCGTCCTGTTGAGGGTGCACAGCCAGAGAGTTTTAAATTTGGGTTGTGTGGCTGAAGCTACACATAAAGTATGCCTTGTACAATGTATGCAAGTACATGAGGTAGGTAGGTACTACCGTCAAATTCTCAAAAATGCACCGTATCCTACTTTTTTAGTTTCTCTTTTTGGTTACCTATACGGGGAGCGGCTTGATCTGGGAGGGGTGCCTGAACGGCCCCTACCGCTGTGTCCCTTCATGGCAGTGGTGCGTGTGCTTGGCGCATGGGTGCCACTGCAAGTATGAGCACCAGGAAGATGAAGGGAGCACCAGATGAGACCTTCAGCAATTGATGGATCTGGTGCGTGTGCTTGGCGCATGGGTGCCACTGCAAGTATGAGCACCAGGAAGATGAAGGGAGCACCAGATGAGACCTTCAGCAATCGATGGATCTGGTGCGTGTGCTTGGCGCATGGGTGCCACTGCAAGTATGAGCACCAGGAAGATGAAGGGAGCACCAGATGAGACCTTCAGCAATCGATGGATCATGTCATTGTGCGCACACGTGGCTCATAGGTACCGCTGCACGTAAAATTGCCGATGATGAGCAATGCTACCAACAGCAAGGCAGAGATTCACACTTACAGCGAGGCAGAGATTGGTACTAACAACGAGAGATTGACACAAAAAAGCTTCACTGTTCAGATGAGGAGCTCCAGGAATTGTGATTACATAAGAGTACCGAGCCGTTTGAGCAGTCCAGGCACCGCAACAGCCGCTCACAATAGTACACACAGCAGTGTTTAGTTGTGTGTGTTGACCTTTGCTGCTTGCCTCAACTGCTTCAAAACCCTCACAGCTATGCCCTTAAAATTTCTTGATTCGAAGTAATGTACTTATCAAGGCAGGGGTCCTTATTGTGTGCTCCCCCTGCAAAGCAACAAAGCCCGCCCACCTTCCAGCAAACTTGCTCTCCTCAAATTCTGCCTGAAGACGGTGCACGTTCTGTTGGCTGAGGCGCGCTTCTTGTGAGGAAGGCATGGACTGCATGCCGGCGCCCATGGAGGGGAAGGCAAAGGACTCACGAGATCGTGAGGGAGGGGGCCCTTCATAGGTACTCAAACCGCCTGCAAGCGTTTTGTACACGCTCGCTTTAAGCAGCAAGCAATTGGGAGCAGCAGGCAAAGGACGACAATGTCAAATCTTTTTGCACGCCCCATCACTTTCTTGGCTGTCATCCTGCACAATGCACTAATCTGCTGATCTGAAAGCAGTTATAAGTGACATTAAATGAACACAGTACTGTAACTCTCCTGCACGAGCTCTTTTGCCATCACACCCTTACTTAGAAAGCACGAGGCTTTTGCTGAATGGCCTAGCGTTAGGTCCCCACTGTCACAATGCCTATAGAACAAACCAATGAACACCAAGCATAAAACCTCTGACTCACCTGTGTCTGACAGGGATCGTGCCAAACCAGCCTGCATTTCTAGGTCATACTGCTGTTGCTGAACATTTAACATGCCCTCGTGCTGATCTGGTGAGCTGTAGCATGGAGCACGGCCACCTCGTTTGAAATCGGATGCTGCTGTCTGCCGGCTGCTTTTGCTTGTGGGGGGGGCATAGGAGGAAGCAGCCTCACTCCGTGGGCGATCATATCGGTCCTCAGCAGCCGAGGGGTTGGTGAGCCTGGACAGAAGGGAGCGCGTCAGTGTGCAAGTAAGAGTGTGTGTATGTGTTTGTATGCATGCGTGCGAGCACTTCAGGGGGACTAGGAATTGAGGATATGAGACAAGGTACATTTCCACAAAGAAAAGATGCCATGATGCACGACATGCCTACTCAAAACAACAAAAGAAAGGCCTTTAATACCGTCATCAGACACCAGCCAACTGCAGGCAAGTACTTCTCAGTGATCTGGGTGACTAATAGCCAACAAGCTAAGTAGCCATTGACACCTTCCCACGTTGCTTATGAAACCACTTGGGTAACGCCTCTACAACTGAAAGAATTTATGAACTTCTGGGGGGGGGGTTGGAGGCTGCACTCACTTGCTTTTTTGGTTGAGCTTGGCAAGTAGCTCAGGCCGTGAGATGGAGGCTGCCTGAAGTGCTTTAGCCCACACCGCCTGCAGCACGGATTAAATATTGCTTATTTTCCTCAAGCATTTTTGAGCTATAGACCCTTAACTGTAATCAAGGATCAAAAAGGAACCCTGACGAATTCGGAACGCACAAGATGGACTGTTTTCTAGCAAATTTCAGTATTATGTCTCTCACCGCAACTACGAACCAAAGAGCAGCCATTGCTTGTATCCTCATTATCCCAGTTTGCGTCACAAGCAAGAGATGCAATGACAAAAGCACGCATCTATGGGATTTGATCACAGAACAAGTGTTCTAGGCAGGAAAAAAACGCTTGCACTGTTTGAAGGCGATGCTTGTACTTCTACGTCAATCTAAATATAGGAGCTATTGATGTAACCAGTCTATGAGCTACCTAGATACCGAGCCGAAGTGTGCCTGCTTGTACTCATGCTCGAGCATAAGAAGATGCAACATGACTTACCTGCAGCTCTGGGCTGCTTGCGCCCATGACCAGCTCCGCACGCCCCCCTGGCGTTGCTGCGTAGGCTTGATCTAGCACACTCACAATGCCAAACATGACAGGGGGTGCACCCTCTGCAGTGTGTATGTTGTGTGTATGTGTGTGTAAGTGTGTTTCTCATTCCTCACGTCTTCCATCAGAGTACAATTTTGCAGGTGAGGGTGGTTGCAGATCTTCCTACGATAATCAGCTATAATGCCAGGTTGGTCAAACACAAGAATATGTGTAAAGGCATCTTTAGCAGGATATTCATACATACGTTCATATTCAGTGTGCGAATACGGTTCCGGCCAATCTTACTAGCGTGCATTCCTGTCCAACACCATCCTTGCTAGCTTCATCACAAGCAAGCAGACAAGGATATCACCGCCTACTTCACTACGATGTTGTAGGTTAGGTCACACGGTAACCAGTAGAGATATTCTTGAGATCTGCAGAACCAACGTGAGACGATCAACAAGGCTTCATATATGAAGAGCTGCCCTTGCAGGTTCACCCACCTTTGTATGATCTGTATTGCTGGGCCTCGTTCAACAAGATGGAGCCTCTCACGGTATGCACCGCAGCCCCCTCAATTGGGACGACGCCCTTAGGGGAACGTGCGGTGGGGGTGGAGAACCAAAAGAGATTGCTGCCCTGAGTAAGTCAGCGTGAGCGCGCGCGTGTGCGTGTGTGTGTGTGTGTGTTTGTGTGTGTGTGTGTGTGTGTGTGTGTGTGTGTGTGTGTATGTTTGCGAGCGTGTGTGTGCATGTGTGTGTATGTGTGCGTGTGTGTGTTTTTTGGTTTGCAATTTTGTATGAGTAAATTTGCCTCTGCGGTCTGCGCCAGCGTAAATTGGAAGACGAGCAGGCTTTTGCCAATGATGTTCTCTCTTGGGCATGCACGGCCATACTGAGCAGCCAGGCACACGCACAAAAAAAAGCTTGTATAACCCCGTTGTTTGCACCACACCAGAGTGCTGAGAAGGAGGTGGCAGGGCAGGTGTTCACGCACCTTGAGAATGAAGTAACGCGGCTTCCACTCCCCATTCTTCCGCCCTGAGGTTGCGTATGTGTGCGTGTGCGTGACAAATGGCACAGTTTTGCCTTGGACTTGCTCTGCCGAGTGCGCAAGCGCTTCAGAAACAGCAGCGCGAATCGACCCTGTACGACTTCCTCTTTAAATTCCTGGCCTGCAGGGAACCCACGCGCCACTTACCTTGTTTCTCAAGCACGCCACATAAGTCTGGAGGATTCCACAAGGCTTCCTGCATCGGAAGCAAGGGGGGAGTTGCGTATCGGTTCCGGTTGCTTGCAGGACCTACTTCAGTACTATGTTACCTTGGGCTGCCACATGAGGTTATAATATAAGGAAAAAAATTAAAACGTTTTCGCGCAAATTGGCACGGGACAGCTTGTTCTTAATATTTTAGAGGTCCTTTCCTCCATCACCTCCGTGATTTCTCGTATCTCCCCACACGTAAATAGGAGACATGGCCTCATCCGCCATACCGCCGAGCACTTTGTCCTACAGGTGTGCAATTCCTCAGCATTAGCGCTGCTGTTTACTCTTCTCCTCGCCGCTCCCTTCGCGAAATTCCTCCTGGTCATTCCCTGTCATGCCTGCAGGGACCGATTGAGCATGGCACAAACAGACTCATATGGGTACAATAAGTAAGTAACTTTTTTCCATGCAAGCAATGCTGGAGGAAAAGCACACACAACTGGAGGGAAAGCACACATAAACCACCACAGGTTGTACTCTCATGGCAATACCCAGGACGTGTTCACCAGACTGCAAGGTGCCGGGTGTCCTGTTTGCCTTGCTGATGGCACACATGCGCATACTAGTGCAAGCACAAAGATGTATTTGCACTGGCTCAAGATGGCAAGCTGTGCACCTCTGTGATTGTTGGAGTCCCTACAAACTGGTTGGACTAGGTTGGGCCCAACATTCGCTGGTGATGTCACCTGCCCGACCACAGGAATAACCAGCCGAAAAAGAAAAAGGACGGCACATTAGCAACGCCTGCAACCATAAACCTGCATTGATGAAACCACTGAAGACTGCAAGCCCGGCATTGAAAAAAAGGCCCTTTGGTCTCTTGGAATAGATTTGCGTAGGTGTCGTGAAACCCAGTCCTGTCTTTTTCATGGTTGCCCTGTTTAGAAACGGCCACCTTCATCCTTCTCCTTTCTGTAAAAAAAGGTTGCCATTGGTCTGATTGCATCATTATGATGCACGCTTCCACACGTCTGTGCATATTTGTGTTTCTGGCGGGTACCACCTCACAAAATTAAATAGTTTCGGCAGAGGTGGTTTTATAACAACTTGGAGAGACACACTTCCCCGAGCAGATTGTATGAATGCTGAGTCTGAACGAATCTATGCTGTACTACACTACAGGTGATGCCACAGGGCGGCTCGAACGCTCAAACGCCCCCTCAACCCCTGCCAGCAGCCTCGGCAGCAGCACGAGGAGCACCAACAGCTCAGCAAGCTTCGGGAGCGCCAACAGCGACACTCTTCCATGGCCGGAAATGAAACCAACCAGCAATGCGTTCTATTCTTCGGGAACGCTGTCAGGGTGCGTGTTGCCTCCCCTTTACGAGCACCATGCCCGAGAAAGTGGAAAACTCTGGCATTGTTTTTTATTTATTCCCCTCACTGGTGTAGGGTAGCGGACAATTTGGCTCCTAATTTATGCGTATCAGAACATCACCGGACTTGTTCATGCGCAACAGTAGTTATCCTTACATTCCACCTCACTAATATGGCGAGCACAAAGCAATCTGGAGCAGAGCTAGTGCTAGGGTAATTTTTTTGGTTTATATGGTACTCTCTTCTAAAGCAACGCAACGTACCTAACGTACCTAACCTTCCCCTCTTGCCACAAGTCATAAATTAGCACACCACTTCCTGCCTTCAGGTTCATGTCCAACACAAGCAAGCCTGCAACATCACAGGCCTCGATCCGCTCCAGCAAAAACCACACCGAATCAACTGCGCACATTCACAAGGGGCAGGATGGCCGTGTGAAGCAGGTACATATGCTCGTTCGTTGTTGGCTAGTTTGCTATATGGGGTCTCAGCTGAGGGACCATCTTATGACTTATGATGAACAATGGTGACCAAGTCTAATTGGCCAGTTTCGTGCAGCAGCCACAAGGCCAAGTGCAGCAAGCGCCTTTTCCCCTTGTTTCAGTTGTGAACTTTCGGATAGTCAGACCTGCAAGTCCAGATTGAGCCTCCCCTCTTACACGCTCCAGCCCTAATTATTAAACGTTATATTCTCTGCTTGCGGTCACTTTCCAGGATCATTCCTTATGTGCACCCTGATGTGAATCTGAAGCATGAAGAAAAATTAGCTCCTATAATTTCAAGGGCTTTTTCATAAACCTCTGTTCCCCCCTTGCAGCGTGCCCCCCTGGAATACATGGTGAACATGCGGCCCCAAGCAGGTGGGTATTTGTTCTGCTTTGCCAGGAAATCTTGGTTTGCTGTTGCTGCTCCTCTATCATTTGTGGCAGAGCGCGAATTGATGAGTGGTCTAAGGATGCATTTTGAGCGTATTTGCTATACGGTGCGACAAGTTCTCCGCGCCTTTTTGCAGGCGTCGTACGACAATGGAAAATACAAATAAAGATAATGCTCCTTGTCTCCTCCTCCTGTTCTCTTTCTTTGCTGTGCAGAAACGACTAACCAATCCATGCGCATGCTTGGAACTTATGCATCAGACTACCCACAAGTGAAGGCTAAATTCCACATTCCCCATGCAACTGGAGGTGCTAGCTTCCACCCAGATGTACGAGCCTAAGGGTATGAAGTAAGAAAAAAACTCATCCACTATAGCAACAGTATTGGGCAGGTTCCTTGCAGCTTTGTGGGAGGAATGACGATTAATACAAACGATTCATCCAAATGCAGACAAGCAACATACTATCTGTTCTATTTTCTGACGGTAGAAGCAGGGATATTTAAGTAACGAGTAATTTGTCTTGTGGCTCAAGATAGTGAATTCTTACCAGCAGGATGCGCTTGGTCTAGGGGGAATCATCTATTAAATTTGTTTATTTACATTGTTCAAGCACTCTCTCTCTCTCTCTCTCCCCCCCTCTCTCTCTCCCTCTCCCCCCCCCTCTCTCTCTCTCTCTCTCTCTCTCTCTCTCTCTCTCTCCCTCTCTCTCTCTCTCTCTCTCTCTCTTTCTCTCTCTCTCACACACACACACACACACACACACACACATGCACTCACTAAAACAACGACAATAGTGGTACGCATGCATGTACACACACTCTTTCACACACACTCACGCACACGTGTACAAACACACTCATGCGCACACACATACACATACTCACAGGCCAGGCGCAATGACTGGTGGTGGGGTTGCCATGCGCACCACGTTGGAGGGGGTTGGCATGGGGCCTGGATCTGACAGACAAGGAGCACCTGCTGGGCCTTCAGGTGTGTGTGTGTGTGTTGTGTGTGTGAGGGGGGGTGAAAGGGTAATGTAGGTGTGGGTGTTTGTTGTTTTGGTGGGGAGGGGGAAGGAGTGGTGTTACTGGAGCGACTATATTTGGCCTTTTCGTGGGGATCCTGCTGTTTGGTCAAACCGGAGAAGAGCAAAAGTTGATTTCATTTGCCATTGCAGCATTTGCCATTGCAGTGGGCACCAAGATGTGGGGCCACGTGACTGAGTGGGTTATGCTGCCAAGGCTGTGCCGCTTCCATCTCTACATATAACTAGACCTTCTTTTAATTTCGAATTGTCGAGTGGTCACATGTACCATGCAGTCAAGCCGGCTTTGGTGAATTATGTCCAGCGCTCCACAACAGCAGCAGTAACTGCAAGTAGCAATTTGTGAAGGTCATTATATTGAAGGAATCTTTAGGATTTACAGCAACAGTGGCAGTGCCACCTTCCTCCTCTGTAATTTCATTGGAGCCTCTTTGCCTGTGCATTCTTATCTCTCCGTGTAAAGCATTCAAAGCCCCAATTTCATTTGACTTGTATGTTCTGCCTAAATCCTAAGGTGCAGCTGCCGATGCCGTGGGACTACCGACAAGACACAGCCAGACTGAGAGACTCGCACACACACATACACACATACGCACATACGCACACACACAGGTGTGTCAGAGCCTCCGCAACAACAACAGCGCCTGCCCCCTCCACCTCCCCTCCCTGCTGGGGGAGCAGCCGCCGTGGCTGCTTTTAGCAACGTGCTGAGTAAGGACCAGATTAAGCAGCTGGGCAAGGTGGACAAGAAAGCCGCCAAAGCAGCAAAGAAAGCACGCAAAAAGGTGGGCAGGGTTTAGTTGTCTCAAAGAATGCTTGGTCCTGGTGCACCTGTGTGTAGGAGTGAGGATAAAAAATTGAGGAGTGACAAGTGAAATTTGTAGGAGTGAGGAGTGACACTTGAAATTGTAAGAGTGAGGAGTGAGATTGTAGGACTGAGGAGTGAGATTGTAGGAGTGAGGAGTGACAAGTGAGAATGTAGGAGTGAGGTGTGACAAGTGAGAATGTAGGAGTGAGGAGTGACAAGTGAGATTGTAGGAGTGAGGAGTAGCTGCATATATGCATACCTGAATGCAAAGTGCTGAGTGAAGACCAGGCCGAGCAGCTGGTTGCATTGAGTGAAGGTAAGGATTGGGTCAAGGAGAAGGACAAAGAAACTGCCAAAAAATGTGGATTGGACAAAAGAACGAGTTATTAGGTAGCCAAGACACTTGTTGCCACAAGGTATCCAATGACTCTCTCGGTAAAGGACGTGAGAAAAAAAAGCATTGGCTTAAATAGCCTCAAAAAGTGGAGGCAGTCTTAATCATGTGGAATCGCGTGGGTGGTCTAAGCAATCAAGTGCATGCTTGGTTCGGAGCTGAGTGCTGTACGAAGGAGCGTGTACCTGTGAACCTGGTACTTATTGTTGGCCAGGACCATGCACTAAGAACATGCACCAAGAACAAAGATGCAGTATGCATACAGCCAGGACCATGCACTAAGATCAAAGATGCTTACGGCCAGGACCATGCACTAAGAACAAAGATGCAGTATGCATACGGCCAGGACCATGCACTAAGAACAAAGATGCAGTATGCAATGCATAATGCGTACGATACTTTTTAGCAGGGAAAAGTTCAAGTGTACAGTCACACATGGTGTGTGTACAATCTAAAGTTCCCTGTAGGATTGTAGATTGTGCCTCAGTGGCGCTGGTGGCGGGCTTATTCACGTGCCTGGTAAAGGGCGTGATGTCGACGCAGTTTCTTTTCATTCGCGCGATAGAGTTGCATGCCTCGGTACCAGCATTGATGTGCGTACGCCTGCATGAGTGTGCAGACCTGGCAATTGGCAAAGCGTGCTAAAAAAGGAAAATTTGCTGAATTGTTCACGGCAATTAAAGTATTTGGCGGTAGCTCCCCCCAACAAACTATTTTTACTGTTAGGCGGTAGCTACCATTATGTTTACTGTTGAGCTATGTTTAACTATTATTGAACTATTATTTGACTATTATTGAACTATGTTTACTGTTAGGCGGTAGCTACCCCCAACAAACTATTTTTACTGTTCGTCAAACTCTAGCCTCACATACCTACTTCCCAAGTGTGAGGTAAAGCGTTCAAGAATGAGGCCAAAAGAGCTGTCAGGAACTTGAAAAGGGGCACATTTTGGCACGGCTGACAGGCAATGCAGGAATGAAATATATTAACATATGCTCGGGCCAAGCGAAGCAAAGCGTACAGAGAAAGAGGCTGAGAGAGAGAGAGAGAGATTTCAAGGGATTTTTGAGCAGGGGATGTTTTGGCATGGTTCACACATCATATGTAATGTGCAATGTGCGTTATTGCTGTCATTTGTATTCACACACGAGCAAACACACATGCACACACGCATGCATACATACACACGCACAGGCTAAGCGAGAGGTGAAGCGTGCCAAGAAGGAGGCCAAGAGAGACATGCACACACACACATGCATACATACACACGCACAGGCTAAGCGAGAGGTAAAGCGTGCCAAGAAGGAGGCCAAGAGAGCAGTCAAAGGAACGAAACGGGATAGGGAAGATGGAGAGCAAGGTGTGCCAGGGTTCTGTGTAGTTAGTTGCATGTGTGAGGGAGTTTTACAGTACCTGGTACCAGAGTGGCTCTTTTTCCTTGATAAATGTGTGAAGTGGTATCCACTGCCTGCGTACTGTTTTTTTCTTTGCAGTGAGTTTGGGTTTGACGTGTGGTGTCGCTGGCGTAAACACTGATGTATCTAGTGTATGCACTGTTATCTCAGGTGTATACACTGATGTCTCTGGTGTATGCACTGTTATCTCAGGTGTATATACTGATGGCTCTGGTGTATACACTGATGTATTTGGTGTAAGCACTGATGTCTCTGGTGTGTGCACTGATGTCTCTGGTGTATACACTGATGTCTCTGGTGTATACACTGATGTCTCTGGTGTATACACTGATGTATTTGGTGTATGCACTGATGTCTCTGGTGTATATACTGATGTCTCTGGTGTATACACTGATGTATTTGGTGTATACACTGATGTCTCTGCTGTACGCACTGACGTCTCTGGTGTGTGCACTGGTGTCTCTGCTGTATGCACCGATATCTCTGGTGTACGTATTAGTGTCTCTGGTGTACGCACTGATGTCTCTGGTGTGTGCACTGGTGTCTCTGCTGTATGCACCGTTATCTCTGGTGTACGTACTAGTGTCTCTGGTGTGTGCGCTGATGTCTCTGGTGTACGCACTGATGTCTCTGGTGTACGCACTGGTGTCTCTGCTGTACGCACTGATACGGTTCTGCTGTGCTGAGGTAGTGATTTATGCATGTCTGTCTGGACCGCGGAGCTATTAGACCTGAAGAAGGGGAGTACTTTGTCGAGGATCTCCCTTGACCGGCAGCATCGTGAACCTGCTTGCCTTTACTCACTTTCATTTGTGCGGGAAGCGATGCTAGGAGCCCAAATCGCATTCTTAGTTTGCGTCTGTTGTGGCTTTTGGTGTCAGCAGCGTGAATATTTTGTTTTTGCCAGCATCAAGGAGGGGATGTTGATTCTGTACAAAGTTCTTGACCGTTGCAAATCGTCATCAAACACAGGGACGGCTGCAAGCAAGTAGCAAGTGCTAACGTGTTCAAACTTACTCAAAAGCACACATTGTCATCAATGGAAGAGGCAAAGAGGGGAGGCAAAAGCACATAACCTCACAGCACTCAGTGGAATAAGCACACAAATTCGATGCTCAGCACATTATGTCTATGCTCATCTTGCTCATTATGTTTAGCACATTATGTCTATGCTCACTCTTGCTCATTATGTCTAACACATTATGTCTAGCACTCTTGCTTATTATTAGAATTGGCCAGAACCATATATATACGGTGCATATACGGTATTTTTGGCAGGGAAATCATCAAATATAAGGTCATATACGGCTTATATATACAATTCTGGCCAACCCTACTCATTATGTCTAGCACATTATGTCTAGCATATCTAACATGTCTAGCATGTCTAGCATGTCTAGCACATCATGTCTTGCTCATTTTCGATCGTCATCACAGCAGGCGGCAAGAAGGGAGGCAAACGCGCAAGGTCTCACAGCAGCAGCAGTAGTGGCAGCAGCAGCGGGGGTAGCAGCAGCGAGGAGGAAGGCGGTGGTGGCAGAGGAAGATCTCTGAGCCCCCCTCCCAAGGCTAGCCGCCGTGCGGCACCAGGTGAATGGTGAAGTAGTTGTTGTGTTGTGTGTTGTGTGTTGTGTAGTTGTGTGCTGTGTGCTGTGTGCTGTGTGCTGTGTGCTGTATTTTGTGGCAGCAGCAACAGTGTGTTGTTGGAGGGAACAGAGAAACAGCAAAAAAATGGCCCCCTTTCTTCGGCAATGGTAATTAGGGGGTATATTGATTGTGGCAGCGACCGCCCTTTGATGCAGCGTGTGGCTGGGCTGCTTTAAGTAGGAATGATGTGGGGTAGGTATGGGTTGTAGAAGGCTTGGTGTGTATTTAAAAAGCAAAAAGAGGAATTTCATTTTCACCTTGGCTGCCAGAATCGTGCTGTAAGTCACGTATTTACTTAGGTGATTTCTCCATGCCTCCACCTCTCCTTTTACTTTTGAACTTGCACCCGCAAACCTTTACCACGTTTGATTACATACCTTTTCAGACAGTTCAGTTTCCTAACCTATTCATGGCAACACTCATTCGCTTTCCTCTTTTAATTGTGGCTGTGCCCGCTTGCTTCTCTCTGATGAAGCTGCCTTCTGAGCCAGTTTATAACTGTCTTACTGTTTGCCCCTTTACAACAATTTCTGCTGCCTAAGTTGGACCTATCCTCTCCCACCTTTCTGTACATACTCGAATTGCAGGCGGCGGTGGAGGCAGTGAGGAGTACAAGGGACCTAGTAGGAGAGGAGAGGGCAGATATGAGCGGGAGGAAGTTGGGGGAGGGATAAGTTGGAGAGGAGAGGGCAGATATGAGCGGGAGGAATTGGAGGGCAGGAACAGTAGGAGAGGAGAGATTCAGTTGGACCCACGGGTGAGGGGGCGAGGGAGGGAGGATGATGGG
>Ga0307947_1001133_pt1 | contig 20567 bp, 21 predicted proteins | sample OrgLakmetagen232_FD_201840 | JGI IMG/M metagenome (GOLD analysis project Ga0307947, IMG submission 201840) | Saline water microbial communities from Organic Lake, Antarctica - #232 | ecosystem: Environmental > Aquatic > Non-marine Saline and Alkaline > Saline | place: Antarctica: Organic Lake...
AGTTGTGATAAGCCACAGACTTTTTTAAACAAGAGCAAGGATCTTGACCATGTGCCTCTCTCCAAACTGCCTGATGCCTGAATCTCAAGTCTATGCGCAAATTAGAAATATTCAGCTTCCTGCATTGTAATAAGTCGCTTCTGTATACAGTGCCATTCTGCAAATCACCAAATGCATCCTTCATCTGACTAGTCCAACAATTAGAAGCACCGGAATTCCCAAGGGAAATATCTGCTTTCATAACATCGCGTAAAGTATTGCTGTTTGAATCAACAATCCTGTTCCAAAATTTGACAGCTGACCTGAACCAGTAAAATTGCAAAAGTTCCTGCGCGCATTCTCGAAGCACACACCAGTTTGCAGAAGTAGGTTTAACTCCCAAAATTCTCTTAAAGAACGCCATGTGTGCGACCTGCAAAGGATTGCTGAAACCATTGTCATGCTTCAAAAATTGTGTAGACCAAATCTGACTGGCATACATGCCAGCTGACAACGCATATGTCTTGAAAAGCCACAACATTGCATGAGGCCTGTCAGCAATCCTCTTTTCAATACCAAACTCTTTCACTCTACGTAGAGCTGCATTAAAAGGCTTCAAAGCATGAGTCGTTTTCCGTTTTACTCCTTATTGTTCTACCTTTTCTGTGGGCACTGGCTGGTTTGAGCAGTGGAGGCGTGTTGTTTTCCTATTGCAAGCCAATTGTTATGGCTCAGCATGGACTTGCTTTTACTCGTACTTGCCCCTGCTCCTGCCTTACCACTGCAGTCTCTAGTCTGCTAGTAGTGCTGGCAGCCCTGCAGACTGCTGCACCAGTGGCGTGGTCCCACATGTTCCTATCAAATCACTGGAAGAGTAAATGTTCAGACTGGACACACAGAAATAAATCACGGCAATCAGGATTTGTTTTGAGTACCGCTGTCCTTGATCTTGATTTTAAAATTTACTACTACTTTCGTCAGAAATGATGAGGTTGCAATCCCTGAATGATCAATATAACAATTGCTAGTCCAGAATTTGTCATCAGGAGGAGGTAACTGATCAATTGGTTGATCATTCTCGTATGTTTCAGCTATTAACTGACCAGGACATATTTTGCAGCCTAAGCATGAGGCAAACCATCGTGACTAAATCTACGCCAGTTGCTTTGCAAAGGATACCGTCACTATGAGGTGGCTGCACTCTGCTACAGAGGCGGCCACGGTACCTAAATCACTCAACACTGGCTGCACTGCCACCTCTACACTGAAATTCGCATCACCATTTGTGATTGGCAAGAACGAAGCATTCTCAAGAACATGGTGAGGTGCCCGGCAGACTTGCATGCCGGTTGGGACCTGCTGCAGGATCACCCAATAACGCTCAGTAAATGCAGCTCCAATCCATAACCAGTCATCACTGTTCGCTCCTCTGGTCGTTCTAGCCCACAACTGGTAGCTGGAGTAAGGGCAGCCGCCACTTGCAGTGAGGATACGTTGCCATGAAAGATCAAACGACACGAGCAAACCGTGTTCCTGATGAGTAGCTGTCATCAGGTTTGTTGCTTGCAATCTAAAAGGGAGCAGGGCAGGACTGAGGCGAGGACAGTTGGCTGCACAGGAAAGTGAGAGATGCCCTGCAATTAAAGGCAAATACAAAGCTAATCAATGACGGTCAATCTATACATATCTATCTTGTGGCAATTCAATTAAATGATCCTTTCAGAATTGTGTACGCCTTTCCTGTACTAATATGTTGTGGACCCCTGATCTATATCGTTTATCTCTTTTCCTCCTCATTTGCAGTGAAGGATTCACATTACTTGCCACTAAAGTAGCACTTACTCTTTCACTGGCGTGGGGGGATGGCTTTGCATGATCTGGTATCTTTGTCCAAAGACCAAAGCATCACTACGCTTCAAACTACTATACAGTTCCGTATTTTATGCGAGTCTGGATAAACTCCAATTAGTACTTCCCAATGCAAGCTGTGCGACTCGGAGGAGCACAAAACCTAATTATTTGTCACAAACACACTCCTTTACAAGTCCTTTTGCCCCTTCTGTGATAAATCAAGCAAGGTCTCTTTTTGTACGTAACCAAAAGCAAATAAGCATATGCTTTAAAAAGCAAAACATCAGGAAGATTAGCGCTTTTGGAGCAGAAAAAACACTTTAAAGTTGTTTTGACCTGAATTCAAACCCACGACCCCTTTTCAAAGATAATATCCTAGAATTTGTGCCAAGGCGAGCTAGGTATGCAAAGGTCCTGATATACATAAATGCTAGACTTGTTTGCAACACAGCGCAGGGGCGGTGAGAACATATGTAGGGTTGACCAGAACGTGTGGATACACCATATATGACCGTGTACTTGGTGAATTCCCTGCACTGTATATATGGTTCTGGCCAACACTGAACATTTACAGTACGCAATGACATATTACTGAACGTTATCTTGGCAGTTCAGAATAGACATAAATACCCTACTTCTATCAAGTGCCCCCCATGCTCCAACAAACATACCTAGAAATATAGCAGCTGCTGCCTCCCAAGAAGCTGCATCTGGCGAAGCGGAGCTAGTCGCTCCAGGGCCTTGCCAGCACACCAAACCAACGCCCACAATCAGGCAGTCCACAGGCAAGAGCTCACACGGCTCAATTAACAGCTGCTGCAGCTGCCATGATGAATCACAATCTTGCACGATACTCTGATTTGACCTCCCCTGAGCATGTGTGCGTGTGTGTTTGTGTTTGTGTTTGTGTGTGTGCTTGTGCTTGTGGAGAAAGGATGAGCATGCCTGCATATGTACAAAGAAGATGTAAATATGCATGTGTGTGTGCACGCATGCGAGTGGGGAAATGAGCGTGCAAACATGCGCACCTGGATGCACACTATCCCAGCTGCTTTGCAAGCCGACGCAGCAGCTGCATTTGAGCTAGATTTTTGAGGGGGAAGGATGGCAGCGATGGTAGGATTTACGGAGGGGTTATTGGGCACCAGCCACAAAGCAATGAGCAGCTCAGACTTGTGGTCCTGGAGCACGGATGGCACCGCTGATGATGTGGCGTACGTGCAAGTCAGACCAGAGGGGGGAAATGGGATGCGGGTGGAGTACAATGGATGGACGAGAAGTGCACGGGATTGTGGGTCTGTGGGGTTGGAAGGAGGGTGTGAGCGTGGGGTCGGGTGGGTGTTTGGGCTTGGAAGTTGGGGACAGGTCACTTTCAGGCACGATCCACCGTTGAAGGCACGGTCACGGCACAAAGTCACGCTTCCGGTCTGACTGATGTTGGGGTTTTGGCTGGTGTGGGTGTGGGAGTGGGTGTGCGACGGTGACGTGTGCAGGGTGGTGAGGGTGTGTGCTGCATGACCACGCAGGATCCGATTCCCGGCTCTTACAGCTCCCAGGGCGTGCCAAGCTTTGGGAAGGATGGATTCAGGAGAGGAGGGCTGCAAGAGGATGGGCGGTGGCTGGCAACCGGGTCTGTTGGCACCTGCGTGAAGTAAGAAAAAACGTGGAGAAAGTGGATGGACCGATGGACAGGTTGTAACTATCAGGTAAGGGAAGTGAAGTGTGCTTCTATGGTTTGAGCATTTTATAGATCAATAGATCAGCCAACAAGTAAATGATGCGCAACGGCGGAGAGGCACTAAGAAAACAGAAGAAAATGTGTGAATGACGCTCATTGAAGTCATCGAATCAGGAAATGTGGGCAATACACACAAGTATATGACTGAGATACCTGACAGAGATCTGGGTTCCAGAGGCTGCTCAGGTGCCAGGGGTGCATCTTGAAGGTCGTGCGGCTCCCCACAAAGCTGCTCCAGCGTCTTTCCATGTGCAGTCCCAGCTGTGCAGTGATGTTTGTTAGCAGCAATGGTCTATGACAGAGCAGCGCTCGGAGGCATTGCTCGTGGGTCTTTCCGTACAGCATTTATGCAGTGATGTTTGTGCAGCGCATGGGAGGCGTTGCTTGTGGGTCTTTCCGTACAGCGTTTATGCAGCGATGCTTGTTAGCAGCAATGACCTACAACAAAGTAGCGAACTGGGCAACATGTCATTTGGTGTGCTAAGTTGTAAACCCCAAGTTGTAAATTCTAAGTTGTAAACCCTAAGCGTAAGGGAAGAAGGCAGGGTACTGTTGTGACATGAGGTCATGCTTTTGAAGGGGCCTCTTGATACCTTTTGATGTAATGAGAACCAAGCAGGGGCGTAGCCCTTGAATTCACCTTGCTAAATCTAGAGGCAGCTAAGTGTTGTGGGTCATGAGAGCCCGACAGGCAAGACTCGTCTGCCTTCTACCGGGTCAATGAAGTACAAATTAACCTGTCCTATGCGTACGTCAGCCTGGATATACATGCTTTAAGTATTGAGGTGATGCTTTGCGTATAAGATGACTACAACCAAGCTATGGCGCACACAGCTACTCTCACATACTTGCTCCAACTTCCACAAAACAAGTTTCCCTCACACACATTCACACACCCAGCCTCTACATCGCCACACAATTATCCTTACACACACACACACACACATGTTGGTGCTGTAACACAGCCACAGCCACTGTCACACACACACACTACACACACACACTCACACACACACGCACACACGCACTTACACATACATGCCTACCTCCACACTACCACACAGCCACCTGTGTTCTGTATATAACACATGCAGCACCTACAAGCAGGAACCTGACATGCAGCCAAACTCACCTTCACACGCAGCTAGGTCTGGCGGGTAGAGCTGCGCAGGCTGCAGGTCCTGAGCCGCCAGGTTCATCCACGGCTGATGGGAAACACAGCTTCCCTACGGTAGCATCACAGTGAAAGTGCCCTCTGAGATGAAATAACGACAGAGAATCAGCCCCGAGGTCTGTGGCAGAGGGCACTTATAAAGAACTGCAGTGTCTCAAGCGTGTTGAGTCAAAGCGGCTGTTTTTAATCGCGCACTAGGAAGCGGTTCTGATCAATGCCTTGTGATTGCACTCATTTCGATTACACTTTCGTGGCACTTTCGTGGCATACACCATGAACTTCAGCAGGTACCAAACATAGCGTACAAGGAAAACACACGCACATACACACACACATGCCTACGCAAACAGCAAACACACACAGACGATTATCGACAAAGAAAGTGGGCTATCTTTAGGGCAACTTTTGAACAACAGCCCCATGTTTGCAATGGGTGGAAACAATGGAGGAACTGCTTCTGATTCGACATACAAACCTGGTGCCAGTGCTGTGTGCCCCGTCCGTCCGAGAAAGAAGAGGTGAATGGAAGGGAAGTCAAGGAAGAAGGGCGCGGCCCCCAGACCTAACAACAATCCAGCATGTGAGAATTCTGAGTAAAACACAAACAAGCATTTTTCCATGCAAGTAACAGATTTACAGAGCATGATCTACATTACATAAGCTGATAGGGTTTTAAATCAGGATTACACCTGATTGCACATGTACTGATTGGTCCAGAAGCTGTGTGTCGCTGTGTCCAGAAGGTACTGATTGCTCCAGTAGGTTCTGATTGCTCTAGAAGGTACTGATTGCTCCAGAAGGTACTGATTGCTCCAGAAGCTGTGTGTAGCTACGGAGTTGCTGCATATCAGGAGAGAGCATTTGTTCCATGCTCACGTTACCTCAGCGATGCGTCCCCAAAATGCTTCAGACCGTTCCTCGTGAGCAGCCTGGGAGCTGCCTGTAGAGAAGAAAGACGGCAACTTCCAAAGCTTTTTGTCTTGCGATTACTTGCAATCAAGGATGTGTCATACGACGTATTCGTACAATACGCCGTATCGTATTTAACGCGTATTTTACCGTATTGAACAAGTTAAGCCGTATAATACGATTGCAAAGTTTACCGTTTTTTGGCCTTTTAAGGCAATTTCCGCCCCAACAACGGCCTTTCAGTGAACTTACAATGTTATTATATAATATACTAATAACACATAATATATTGGAAAAGAATTGGGAACGTTTTGGGTGATTTTGGGGCGAATCGGGTCCGTTTTGGGTCAAACCGGCACTTACGTAATTGCTTTAAAATACCATCGTATTATATGCGTATTCCGTATTTAACGCGTATTTTACCGTATTGAACGTCCCAAAAGACCGTATGACACATCCCTGCTTGCAATGCAGAAACTTCAGTGACCCCTCTCCACCAAAGCATGCTACAGGAGCTGTGTGACATGGTGCCTCCATCTTTGCCCTGAAGCTCTTATGTTGAGTGAATGCATAAATGAACATGCGTGAAAGAACGGGTGGCTTAGCACATCAAGCCTGAACGTGATGCTTTAGAGCAGTGAGTTTGCACCCCGTGTTTTCCTGTTCTTTGTAAGCAGTGCATGCATCGACTCTGTACACACTGTACACACTGTACACACTGTACACACTGTAAGCAGCACACGCATTGACATTACATTGTAGTACCTGGGAAGTTCTCATAGGTCCACGCAGGGGCAAAAAGGGCCGATGAAACCGATGCCATTTTAGCTGCTTGTAAAGCAACATCACACTTTGCCTGCAAGAGGAGGGGAGCAGAATGCTTGGCAACTGTAACAACCTGTTGTTGAAAAAACCATATTGCCACAGCAAGCCGTGTCTCTTGCTTCCATCCTTTCCTTTCTCTGTGTGTCGGTACATCAGCGCTGAAAGAGGAGGGGAGCAGAATGCTTGGCAACTTTAACAACTTGTTGTTGAGAAAATCATGTTGCCACAGCAAGCCGTGTTTCTTGCTTCCATCCTTTCCTTTCTCTGTGTGTCGGTACATCAGCGCTGCATTGAGGGTATGCCCGTCTATTTCAAAAGCTGGTCGACCCTCCTCACTCCCTCAGACAAGCACTTAAAGACACTTGCATGGATTGATGCCAAACTGCTGCACGCACTCGTCAATTATGTATCTCACTCCCTCAAACAAGCAGAAAGACATTTGCATGGCTTGATACCAAACCGCTGCACACACGCTCGTCATTGCATGCTATATTTGCTTGCCCTCGACAGAAATGCCCAAGCATGAACGCCCAAGCATAGATACCACCTATTGCGTGCATGAATGAGTCATACCTTGCCCCCACCGAATGTCCCTCTGCCATGCACATCCACTCCTAAATAGACATCGATCGCTCGGGAGCCTGCCAGTGCTGCCACCTCTGCCGGAGTTTCAGAATTCCAGCTGCAGGTAGGTAGGCATGATTGTTGTGTACGTCTTGGTTTGTTCAGTTCCCCCTCTGACGGCAACACTCAGGATACCAGCTGAGGACAGAGATTTACAAATAAACAATTAGGGTGCTATGCTTGCTTGCGCGCACGATGAGCCAGTGTATTGATTGTGTGTGTACGTGTGCATGCACCACAGAAGAGGATGACCAGGACTCCATCATAAACTGGCAAGATCCCTTCATTTCTTGACAAGGCCCTCCTCACTTACTGACAGTCCGATTCGGATCTCTTTCATTTACTGACCAGGATCCCCTTCATTTACTGACCAGGACCCCCTTCATTTACTGCTTACTGATCCAGATCCCTTTCATTTACTGACCCGGATCCCCTTCATTTACTGACCAGGACCCCCTTCATTTAAAGACCGGACCCCCTTCATTAACTGACCAGGACCCCCTTCATTTACTGACCAGGATCTCCTTTACTTACTGATAATCCAAAAACAGGCCGTCACAGGCATCCAGGTACGGACTGTTCAGCTTTGTTAAGGTGTTCTGCCAGGCCAGCTTTCCTTCGGTGGTGACGGCATCGTACCTGGATGCAAGTGTAATCAATTGGAGAGACATCAATAGGGATTGTCAATGGGGAACTGCCAATGGGGATTGTCAATGGGGATTGTCAATGGGGATTGTCAATTGGAGATACATCATGGGCTGGGTGTAAGTGTAATCAATTGGAGAGACATCAATGGGAATTGTCAATGGGGAATTGATAATTGGAGATACATCATGGGCTGGGTGTAAGTGTAATCAATTGGAGAGACATCATTTGGAACGCCTTGGCCAATTATCAGGTTATAACAGTATCTGCAATCACGTTAATTTTTGTGTGTAAGCAAAGAGTATCGGGGCCATTCTCACGAGGACACCATGCTATAAGATGTCACTCTTCATGCACGTACACCTGTAAACAATGTAAATATATGTATCTAAGGCGAAAAAAACAAGTTTTGCTCATGCAAACATGAAGGGGAGAAAGGAGCATTGGGCTTGCATCACTGCGATTGTTGAGCCTAGATTTGCTGCAGTCAGACGTACTTTCACACAAATACGCAGCACAAGCACAGTAATGTGCTCAACACATCCATGGAACCATCGTTTTGCATTACAAGGCAAAAATTGCAAAAAAAGCTGGCCATTGAACTGCTGACTACCTACAGCGAATTTACGACTATGATCAACTCCTTGTCGACCACAACATCTCGAAATATGAAGATTTTTCCAGATACATCTCTTAGCAGTCTACAAAGCTATGACGCAGACTGTGAAGTCCTAACCGCCAGAGTTTCTAGCAATCTTTGGGAAATGTTCATGTTCACACGCACCTCATATGAATCAATTTATTGAAGAAGTCCCGAGAAATTTCTGCCAAAAATTACCGTATATATTGTATGATTGTAGCAACCCTCCCACACACATTACGGTATGTTTCCCCGCCAAGCTTACCAGATCACGGACGCGTTTGCCCCGCAAACTTCTCTCATCCGAGCGCGTAAGTGTGCTAGGAAGTGAAGAATTAGGGGGATGTAGCGAGAAGCTGGACGTAGGTCACACTCAAGGTTGATGAGCCAGCCATCAAACCCGTGGTGCTGAGCTATGCGCACTAGCTGATCTGCCACCTGTGCATGTGTGCATTGTGTGTATTGAGTGTGTGGGGCTGGGGTGGGGGGGTGGGGGATATGCTCGTGTTTGCTATTATGTTGTGTGTGCGTATGTGTGTACATAAGGGGAGGCAAAGGTGTGCATGAATGTGTGTTAAAATTTCCCAATTGCCTCTTTTGCTCACAGAAAGTTCACATTCAACATTACGTTGTGCAATGTACATCTTCTTGCATACACCTGCACGCCCCTCACATGCTGAGTAGAGGAACAACAGGAGGACCAGAAACGTGATGGGCAACAGCACATCAGTACACAGATGTGTACACACGCGTCTCCACGACACTCACAAACAAAGCAGATCAACTGTAGGGGAGAGACAGAAACAAAACCACATATAGGCATCGAGAATTGAGACACAATTACACACACACAAAGACACACACACACACATACACACACACACACAAACACACACACAAACACACACATGCATGCATGCACGCCTGCAGGCACACCCCTCACTTGCTGCGCGGACGAACGCGAAGAGAACAGTTCCTTACAGATACGGCTGCCTGCCTGCCACTCCGTGATAAAAGTACCCAGCACCTGAGATTAGCAAGCGAGTTGGACGGCAGCATGACATCAGGATGTAGCACGTCATTTTCTAACAAGAGAGACGGTGTCAGTGCCGACTTTGACGGTGACATTTGCCCTGACCCAACCATGATGAAGTTTTGCTCTGACTTTTTTAACCATATGACGTTTACTTTGATGGTCCTTGGCAGGTTGCCATGTCCTGCTTCTGTCTCTCTACCGGCCTGGGCTTATTTCTTCATGTCATCACTTGTCATTACTGCTGGGTCAGTCTGCAGCTGAATACCCCATGTCATCATTCGCCATCACGTGCTCTGTGTCACTGCTGGGTCAGTAATTGATGAATGCTCTATGTCATCACTTGTCATTACTGCTGGGTCAGAAATTGATGAATGCTCTATGTCATAACTTGTCATTACTGCTGGGTCAGTCTGACGCAGCTGAATAAATCCCAAAACAAGCAACGCTTGTGGTTAGCAAACCTTTGTAAAAGTTCAAATATAAATGTAGGCCAAAAACCCTTGGCTCACAAAGATGACATTTACATTTACCAAAAACATCACAAAAATGTCTCACCTTGGTGCCGTGCCTGTGACCGGCTGAGATCCAGGCAGGTGGGGGAATAGTTACTAGATGGTGGCTGCAGGTGTGAGTGTGTGCATGTGTGTGTTTGAGAGTATGTGTATGAGTTTGAACGCGTGTGTGTGTATACATGTGCACACTTTGATGCATATGGGTTTGGGTAGTAAGACGTACACAACCGTAAACAGTCAGATGGCCCGACAGGGGAGGTGACGTCAGGTTGAGGCAATGGCGACAATGCTCAGTTTCAGTTTGCAATGATTTTAGCAGAAAAGTGGAGATGCGTATGACCATAGACGATCACATCTCCTGCGGCCTCAGTATTGGTGACCAAACACGATCACATCTCTCCTGCAGCCTCAGTTGGTGACCAAACACGATCACATCTCCTGCGGCCTCAGTAGGTCCCTGCCCTACGTTTGATGGGGTTACATGATTTGTAGGGTTGGCCAAAACCATACATACATACGTATATACGGTGCATATATGGTATTTCTAGCAGGAAAATTACCATACATACAGCCATATACGGTGCACCTATACGGTTCTGGCCAACCCTAATGACTTGTAATAACGTGACCTTGGTTTGTTGCAGTCCTGGACTCAAAATCGAACAACTCTGCACTGGAGGAGGCTTACAAATGCTTGAAACTAAAGTGGATCTTATTCCTTAAATTGATGTCGGGAGTAGGGTTTTCACTGCCTTCGTAGTTTCCCCCTAGCGCTCATGCAATTAGCTGGCCTGCTTTCGGCTGGACACCCAAAACTTACCCAGCAGCATTCTCACCAGACACAATTCAATAACACTGTGCAGTATCGTGCTCACCTTGCGGTAGTGATTCATTAACACTGTGCAGGATCGTGCTCACCTTGCGGTAGTAATTCATTAACACTGTGCAGGATCGTGCTCACCTTGCGGTAGTAATTCATTAACACTGCGCAGGATCGTGCTCACCTTGCGGTAGTAATTCATTAACACTGTGCAGGATCGTGCTCACCTTGCGGTAGTAATTCATAAACACTGTGCAGGATCGTGCTCACCTTGCGGTAGTAATTCATAAACAATGTGCAGAATCATGCTCACCTTGCGGTAGTGATTCATTAACATTGTGCAGGATCGTGCTCACCTTGCGGTAGTAATTCATTAACTCTGTGCAGGATCGTGCTCACCTTGCGGTAGTAATTCATAAACACTGTGCAGGATCGTGCTCACCTTGCGGTAGTAATTCATAAACACTGTGCAGGATCATGCTCACCTTGCGGTAGTAATTCATTAACACTGCACAGGATCGTGCTCACCTTGCGGTAGTAATTCATAAACACTGTGCAGGATCGTACTCACCTTAGCCTGCAACCTGCGGTGCTGTTGGGTGCACTGAAAAGTCTGCTGCTTTGGAGGCAAAGGAGAGGGTGCTGCCAGCATCAATGCTTCTAAATCCAATGCCAGCGCTGGCAGCAGCTCAGGCAGTATTGCAGGCAGCAGCAGCAGCAGCAGCAGCAGCAGCAGTACCCAACGTGAAGAGGAGGGTGCACCACACTGGCGCACCACACACAGGCCAAAACTCTGATTGGCCTCTGTGCTGGCTGTAGCGTAAGCTTTGACACGGAGCCTAGCTGCACGCTACTTCATAGAATAATGACATCAGCGCAGGCTTTTGAGTTTTGCTTACCTGAAGTAAACAAAGATGTCGATGCATTCCCAGCGCCAAATGTGGAAGCTGCCTGGGTCTGAGCTGCCTTGCACAAACCTGTGTGTTGAACATTAGCAGACAGAGGAAAGTGGTGTACACGTAACGCAACCCTGTTTGTAACTTTGTATAGGGATTTGCGTGATTCAAGAGATTTGATTCAAGGTGGGTGTGTGAGAAGTGGGAGGTAGCCCAAGCTACAAGAAAGGTAACAAGGAATTGGTTGTTTGGACTTAAACCTTTGCGGCCCCCCCCATCAACCCTTTGCGCACTGCAGCTCAAACCTTGCCATAAATGTGCAATTGTGAGCAGTAATGAGCTCAAGATGCACCTAGCTAAAGATGCACCTAGCTAAAGATGCACACGATACGGCTAATTCCCTGCTGCCCTGCAAGATTTGCGCAAAAAATTGGGGATGCACTTTTTTATGTGCACCATTGCTGGGTTTGACATGCTTCACAAGCACACTAAGGGTATGCGCAGGCGCACAAATACAAACACACACACTTGCGCACAGACACATCAGACTTTTCTAAGGAACAAGACCTTGCCAAGACTGGATGCATCACACACTTGTCAGGCTTGGAAAGCGTGCATGCTCTTGAACACACATGCACACACAAGCAACACACACGCACACACACACACACTCGCGCACACACAGTCGTGCACACACACACATACACACACACACACATACACACACACACACTTGAGTGTGCGTCTCAACACCCGGCTCACCGGTCCTCAGTATATCCCCCACACATATCATGGCACACTAACAGCTGGGGCCGCGAGCCCTTTGGTGCTTGGAAGCTTTCTCCAACTGATGAAGCAGGAGCAGCGCCTGACACCGATGGCGTAGAGCCTCTCTGGGGATGGAGCAGATGTGGTAAGGCTTTTTCAGCTGATGATGCTGCTGGGCCATGCAAATGGGCGTGCGCGTCATGGCTCAGGGGCGGGTAGGCTTGGGGCGGAGGGGCGAGGCGGCTATTGGTGGGAGCGGCGCAGAACAAGGCATGCCTGTGCAAATGTACGTACGTGCATACATGAGAGCATGCATGTGCGTTCTTCTGGTGAGTCGAGCAATATATGGTGTGTTTGTGTGTATTTGTGTGTGTATTTATGTGTGTGCGCATGCGCATGCCTAAGGAGATGCGGTGCTGTCAAAGTTGTGTGTTGACGCAAACCGTAAACCTGAAAGACGAGGACTGCTTCTGTAAGAATTGTTATTGCTGATACACATTATTTGCAATGCATACATCTACGTAAACACGAAACCCTGTGCCTTTCAGACTGTTTGTGTGCATGTGAGTGCGTGCGTGTGTATGCATACATGTGTGTGTGTGTGTGTGTGTGTTTAGGTATAATATATTAAGGTATAACGGTATAACATATATGAGTCTACCAAAAAGGCAACCAGACATCAGTGTGTGCACGTGCCTGTGTTTGAGAAATTGATGATCGTCCTTTATCTATCATTGACAATCTGTGAGCGTGCCTGGCTTGCGCGGTGGCCTGTGTGAGCTCCAGGTCCACTTGAGAGGGGTTCAGCGAGGGAGAGCCTTCTCCCTTAATGTGGGTGAGAAGACATTTGCCCTCAGGACTCAAAGAGTGTGGGCTACTAGCAGAGGAATCAGGGGGGCTATTATGGGGTGCAGGAAAGGGTGCCATCCACTGGAAGAGCTGCTGAACGGAACGAAGAGGCTCACATTCTGGAGGCTCTGTGCATGCATATGTGTGTGTATGTACTTGTGTGTTAGAGAGAGTGTGTGTATGTGTTCGTTTGTGTGTGCATGTGTATGTGTGTGTGCGTGTGTGTGTGTGTGTATGTGTGTGTGTGCGTGTGCGTGTGTGTGTGTGTGTGTGAGTGTGTGTGTATATGTATGTGTGTGCGTGCGTGCGAGTATGCGTGCATGCGTGTGTGTGTGTGTGTGTGTGCGTGTGTGTGTGTGTATGCGTGTGCCTGCGAGCGAGCGAGCGTGCGTGCGTGCGTGCGTGCGTGCGTGTGTGCGGGCGTGTGTGTGTGTGTGTGTGTGTGTGTGTGTGTGTGTGTGTGTGTGTGTGTGTGTGTGTATGTGTGCGTGCGTGCATGTGTGTGCGTGCGTGCCTGTTAATGAACGCTTCTTTTGCTTTTTTGGCTGAACAGATGGTCTATTTGGAAGGAGCAGGTGCCCGAACTTTGATATGGCCATTCTCAGAGCCAAACCGCAGACCCCCCCAAGAGCCAACAACGCAAGTAGTCTGACCAATCTGGGTTTCATTTCGTTTAATTTCGTTATTTAGCGAGAAAGTTGGCGCCACTCTTTTTTTTCCCAATCTGATCTAAAAAATATTCGACTGTTTTCAAAGCACCACACCTGCTACAGATCTTCCGCATAAGATTGGATGGGACCAAAAATATTTAGTGTGCAGGGTGAAGGGCAAGAGAGAGTAGGGGCGAGATCACGACTCTTGTTAAGCTTAGATCTGAACCTACATGGTGTAAAGTAAATCGTGTGATTGCCAGGGATGTGAAATTGCCAGCGAGACACTAGCAGACCGCCTATCCCAGCAGTGACCTCGGCAGATTTTGCCGCACAGAAACAGCACCTGTGCAGACATCTGCACCATCCTTCAAGAAGCCTCAACTCCTCCATCCTTTTGGGCGTGGATGTCACACTGTTGGAGCTTTTTAGGGAGCTCACCTTCTTCTCTTTTTTTTCCTGAGATTATGCAGCTGGCCTACAGGTTTTCTTCGTTCTTAAGATCTGTTTCTTGGACTTGCCTCCCCCAGCCATACATAGAGCACTTTCACAACAGGTAAATGGAAAATTGTTGCCTGGACTTGCTATATGCTGTGCATACCAATTATTTAGCAACCTGCCTGGCACTCGTTCCTCTCATGTGTAAAAATGTACAGCGCGTTCAAAACAACTTGAATTGTCCCAAAAGTCCGAATTGAGAGAAATGAATAGGCCTTGGTTGGAACGCACGTCGTTGACCGTTGTCCCTGCTGTGTGTGCTAAATCACAAAGAATGCACCATTATGTGCTGCCCAAGAATCACAGTACGAGTGGGCAGACTACAACGCTACGCCTACTTGGTCACCGACTGTCTTTACAAGCTGGGCCATTTCCTCCCACGAGGGGCGCTCGCTGCACGGCAACCCAACCTCTTCGCACAACTTGCTCACACGAGCAGGTAGTACCTCCTGTGGCAGCACCGCACCGGTGACCTGTGCAAACATGTAATTATATTGATTGCATTGGTTACAATGGGGGGTAAACATGTAGGGGTTGGCGTATAGCGCTATATGAGGCATTTTTATAGCGATATATAGCGATATAGCGCTATATTGTACTATATTTCAGTCGCTATACCTGCCACAACTCCCCCGTGCCGAAGGACTTCCGGCATCGGATGTTATAAATATGATAATATGATATTGCGTAGGGCGTAGGTGGCAGATGAGGATGTTTGCACAGATGCCAAAGCGTAAGCGCGTACGAGCAGTGAAGAGTGGAGGAATGGGTTGGAAGCAGCAGATATGTCGTACAGGTGGCAGATCAGATTGTTTAAAGAGATGCCAAAGCGTATATGAGCAGTTAGGAGTGACAGATTGGGCTTAAAGTCTTAGAGTGGCATGCAGTATACGCTACACACCCGACGTTGCCGCGTGCTCCCCCCGGCATTTCTCTCGCAGCAGAAAGAAAGCTATGGATGGGCCTTAATCTTTTACGGCACCAAAACCAGCCAACATTTCCAGCATGAGACGCTGACGCCTACAGAATCCCCTTCACCTGAGCAGTCAAGGCAACCTCTTAACAACTCTGATTAGACTAAAAAAGCTCCTAGCTGCGCAGCTAATCGAGCAAAACAATCTCATTCCATCATCTCGCAGGCTGCTTTGCTAGATAGAGGGTGTGGAATTTCACTGTCATGCTGATCAGGCAGCAAGGAAGGTACACACTCACACACACACAATTTTCGTTGTGTGCATGAGTAACCACTAGAGAAAAAGCTGGGCAGTACACCATAGCACAGCATGGGTTACTGCGCCATCGCGCGCGCGCACACACACACACACACACACACACACGCAACACACACATGTATGTACACACACAGCAATCTCTGCACCTCTTACCTCATTTCCCAGTACCTCGTGTTCTAGTTTAATTACGGCTGCACGGACCTGCACACATCAGTGTGCAGAACACAGCCAAGCATTACAACAATACACGTACCAAACAGGGAGGTTGCCACAAACTTAAGAGCTAGTGTGCAAGCTTGCGTGCCTGAAGTGTCATGTTGTGCAATTTGTTTCTGTGCTGGTTGTTTCTATCTCAGAAGCCCAATTTCAAGTGTCAGGTGTGTGTCAGTTGCAGGGCCTCCCAAATCAGTGGTGAGAACATGCCCCTATTGTATGAGCAGCGTAGCAGCTGTCGCATCACACCACATATGATGTATCATATTTTGCACAGCTCGGTGCACGCAACAGTCAGCAGTCACAAGCTGTGGGCACTTGCTGCATCGTTCAAAGCCAGCATTTACCTGCATCCAAAACAGACAAGCACCAGAGTGAAGAGGGCGATTTCTTCCCATACATCCGGGCACTACTTTGCTAGTACGTACTTCTTGGACTCACACAGATGCTTGACTACAAGCGTACCTCTTGGACCCACACTGATGCTTGACTACAACATGGTGCTCAGCCCCTCATACGGACAAGCCTTTGGCCTCCCTCACACCCTCACCCCCTCATACGAACAGGCCTTTGGTCTCCCTAACACCCTCATCCGGGCCTTGGCCTCCCTCACCCTCTCAACCCCTCATACGAAGGGGCCTTTGGCCTCCCTCACACCCTCACCCCCTCATACGAACGGGCCTTTGGCCTCCCTCACACCCTCATCCGGGCCTTTGGCCCCCCCACACCCCCACCCCCTCATACGGACAAGCCTTTGGCCTCCCTCACACCCTCACCCCCTCATACGGACGGGCCTTAGGCGTTCATTTTTCTCACCCAATGCCCACAAATGCAAACGCACAGGTCACTCTGTGCATCCCAACAGGCACACACTGATCAAGACACCTCATCTTAGAGCAGGCTGTCGGCACTCTTGTGAATATGCCCTGTCCCCTTTGATAACCAGCACAACAGCCAATCATCACCGGGACTCCCCCATGAAGGAAGCCAAGCTTGTCAACATGCGCGCACACACACATACACACACACGCATACACACACACGCGCGCATACACACATATACACACACGTGCGAATACACACACACGCGCATACACAGACATGTACGCACCTCGCGCACAAGTGGGTTGTCCACCCTCTTGTGAACTGTGCCTTTAATCTCCCTTTCGCGGGCGCCAGAGAGTGAGCGGCTTAGCAGGTTTGTGGAGGATGCTGTGACATTGTGGGAGTACGGTGAGCCTGCACGGACGGCACTGTTGCTGCTGCTACTGCTGCGCGCAGTTGCGTGGTGTGCAACATGTGAGCATGCTTTTTAGTCCATGTATTCATTGAACCGAATTAGAGGGAATTGCCAAGGACGCTGCTCATGCGTTTTCAGTGGGAGCAGCTGCAACGTGTGCTGAAATTGGCCGCGGCAGCTCTTGATTGCTTGTGTGTAATTGGTGAGTCTGTGGTGCTGGCAAGCTCCTTGGCTCTGTCACTTAAAGCAACACACAGCCTCTGACCTCACCTGGAAGCAAGCTGGAGGGGGGCCAGGTTGACAGGCCTGAGAAGGCCAACCTTCTTGCTCTCCTCATTCCGGTCGACTGCAGCGTCGATGGCATCACATATGATGAACAGCAGCAGGCCCCCTACGGCGACAGGTCCTACTTGCATTACCAGCATCAGCCACTGCGAAGTAGAACAGAGGATGCACAGTTCGATGGCTTCACAGGAAGGGCCAAGCACAACATCACCACACGGTAATGATAGAGCACTCCGTAGTTGGTTAACAAGACCTCACTTACAACATCAGGGAGGCACCCTCATGCACTGCGCAGGTGACACACAGAGTTGCATGTGCGTTGAATGTACTGTCACTCGTGCACGCTTGCGTAATTTGTAGGGTTGGCCAGAACCATATATATACGGTGTACCTACGGTATTTTTGGCTTGGAAATCACCAAATATACGGTGTATATATACGTATATATACGATTCTGGCCAACCCTAGTAATTTGCATGCGTGGCAGCAAGGAGGAGGGGCTGCACGAAGCTGCGTGTGCGTGTACAGTCACGATGTGGCTTAGGGGTTAGGGCTACTTCTTTATTTACTTGTTAAGCAAGTTGTGTGTTCGTGTATTCACGTGTATTTTTGTGTGTGTGCACGTGCCCCTCTCTTTCCTCACGCACTCGACAAAAGCAAGCGCACACAACACCAGCGGGAGCACGAGGCATCCTTGCACTAAGGACAAGGAACAGCACGCCTTGTTCCTCAACACACACTGTGAGGCAGGTCATTTTGTAATTTAATTGGAGGTGCCTATACACGCTGCAGGTCGCTCCTTGCAGTAGAAATGTAAGCACCTCTTTCCCAATCCTTCCCATAGTACAGACGCAAGCAAGCGCTTCTGCCCCCGTCCCAAGCCCACCTGCTGTGGTGTTGACAATTCGGGCAGCGAGCCTGCCATCTTCCAGCTGCATGCCCCAGCCAGCTTCTGCACGTTCCAGCCTGCTGCCATCTGTACCCAGCTTCTGCCAGCTTCCACAAGCCCCGACCACTTCGTGCCTGCCTCTAGCAACTGCGCCCAGCTGAGCATGCAGCTAGGCTGTGCGTTTTTTTTAGTGTGAGTGTGTTGTGTGAGTGTATGTGTGTACGAGTTTGTGCATGTGTGTATATCTGTTGTGTCTGTGTATACGTGGATGTAAGTGCCTCGTGTATGTGTGAGTGTGTGTATGCGCATACACAGCTGTGAATGCAGGCATCTGCTTTAGTATACCTGTGCTGCTTGCGTATTGACCAAATGCAGGTACACGTGTTTGTTTGTGTGTGTGTACTTGTATTTGTTAATGCACGCTGCTTTGTGACCCGCAACACCCTGCCCGCAAAGCAAAATCCTCACCAGGACAGCCAGCAGGTCCTGCGTGCTTCGCCCTACGGCCAGCTGCCACAACAGCAGCAGCCACAAGGGCACTAACAAGAACCCCAGGGCAGTGACCATTCGTGCAAAGCCGACCACGACCCTCTGGACGAGCTGTTTTGTGGCTCGCATGTCACAGATGTCGGTGGGCAGGCACACCAGGAACAGAAAGATCCTGGGGTTAAAAAAGGAGGCAGCAAGATGTGGGGGCAAGGACTGTGGGTTGGAGAGGGTGGATGTAGGTATGTGCAGATTTTAGTGGACGGACACACCAGAAAGGGGGTAAGAGCTATGGTTTTGGATGGAACAGGAAGCTCCAGGGGCGTGTGAGTAGACATCAAGAAGAGGATGGAGATGCGGGAGGATGTCAGCTTTCAGGTGGGCAGGCACACCAGAAAGAGGGTAAGAGCTGTTGGTTAGGTTGGAGAGGGTGGGAATATGCCAGGTCATCAGGTGAGCGGGCACACCAGATGTAGTAATAAGATTGGTTCGACCAGTGATTTCCTCTTCCAGTTTTGTGAGTTGATTATGGTTGAGTTAGTTTGGGATGCACGTGTTCCAAGTCACACAAGCGGTGTGCGTCATTATCCGCAAGGCCACCCACGTGTGTCTGATGCAGCACGAGCGAGGTGCACCATTTCATTACAGGCACAGTCATGGTAGAGAGCCCGACAGAGCTACTAACCTGGCCAAGAAGCCTGGCTTCTCATACCCCAAGGGTGCTTTGCTGAGTTGTGCCATGTCCAGGTAATGGTCAAGCAACACCTCGTGCGCTGTGGTGCCTGAGTGTACCCGCTTCAAATGAGGGCGCCTGGACGAGGTGGTCCTGCCGGATTGGCCCAAAGAGCTAGAAGAATGGGAGGGGCGGCTCAGAGTAGGGCGGCGTGAGGCAGAGGCCTGATCACCAGAGGGAGCAGAGGAAGAGGATGCGCGCGTGAGGTGAGGACGCAGGCTTTGGGGCAGGCGTTCAGAAGCTGACTCCTTCGGGGTCTTGCTTGGTTTTTCTACTGCTTCCGCCTGTGCCTTTCGTGTGGCTTTCCTTTCCTGCAAAGATTATGATTGTGAGTGCTGTGACTGTGTGCTGTGTGTGATTGTGTGTGTATGTGTGAGTGTGATTGTGTGTGCGTATGTGTATGTGTGTGTATGTGTGTGTATATATATGTGTGCGTGTTTATGTGTGTTGTACGCGTGTGTGTGTATGTGTGTGTGTGTGTGTGTGTGTGCGCGCGTGTGCGTGTGCGTGTGCGCTTGCATGATGCACAAAGGTTGCAAGCAGCAACTCTGTCAGTTCTCTAAGGCCTTAAGGCCTTGCATACATATTGCAATCAGAACAAGAATGATGGAGCATTAGAGGGAGCAGACTCTTACACGGTTGCTCCTAGAAATCACCCACCATGCACAAATGGCAGTTGGCCTGCCTCGATTTTTTTATATTTTTATCAATGTAAAACAGTTGTCGGCCCGAGTTTTGTTTGACCAATTTTTGGCATCGCAACTCCTTGAAAGCCATGGGGATCTGCTGTAGCAGTGAAGACGTTCCTGATCAGCAGCAGATTAAGGCACAGGCATATGCAGTTGCCCAGCCACAGATCTCAAATCTTCACTGTGAAGTGCTATTCTTCCCCGATGCCGGCTTGCCATGCCATAACGGGAGGACTTGCAGGCACGCAAACACGCACACACACATACGCACACGCACACACACACACACACACACACACACACACACACACACACACACACACACACACACACACACACACACACACACACACACACACACACACGCACGCACACACACACACACA
>Ga0307947_1001134_pt1 | contig 20562 bp, 27 predicted proteins | sample OrgLakmetagen232_FD_201840 | JGI IMG/M metagenome (GOLD analysis project Ga0307947, IMG submission 201840) | Saline water microbial communities from Organic Lake, Antarctica - #232 | ecosystem: Environmental > Aquatic > Non-marine Saline and Alkaline > Saline | place: Antarctica: Organic Lake...
GCACACACGCATACGCACGCACATGCGTATGTGCACACACACATTCATGTACAGGCAGTTAAACGTTTTGACATTCACAATTGCGTTTTTGTGAGCATGCACAGCGCATGCACGCACGGGCACACGCCACACGCATATGCGTTGTGCATACATACATGCACACACAGGATTTGAACTTGCACATCCATGCTATTGTATTGTGAGCAAACACATGGATGCATGCGCATGCTGCTGCTGCAGGTGGCATGCTGGCATGCTGCAACTCTTGCTGCTGCTGCATGCTCTTGAGGGAGATTGGCCTCCCTCTCATCATCACTTTAGCAAGCACCCCGAGCAGAGCAACCCAGAGGAACACTTCCAGAGGGGGTTCCTCCTTCCTGTTCCTCCCCCCCTATTCTCTTCCTGCCCGGGCCACCTCTACAGCATCATCAAATTTTCTCCGGGCAGCCCGGAATGTAATATATACTTTATTACGGGCGTCCCGGAGCCAGGGGTCTCCGACCTCTGACATTTCTCCGGGAAGCCCGGAATCAACATATTAAATTTTGGCCTTGCCCGCAGGGCCAAAATTTGCTTAATAAGTGCGGCGCCCGCACGGGCTGTCGTTCCCTGGTGTGTGTGTGTGTGTGTGTGTGTGTGTGTGTGTGTGTGTGTGTGTGTGTGTGTGTGTGTGTGTGTGTGTGTGTGTGTGTGTGTGTGTGTGTGTGTGTAGGTATAGGTGTGGGTGCGGGTGGGGGTGCGGGTGTGAACCTTTCCTACCTGCGCTTGCTGACCACCACGTCCTCGATGCCCTCCCTGTCTCCGTGCTGCTTCTCAAACGTCACAAAGCGGGCGTACAGGGAAGCGGCTTGGTTCTTGGGAATGTGGTCCAAGGCGTACCTGCAGAGAATGGGACGTGTGAGTAGGGTCGTCCAGAGCCATATATACATATACGATATGCGGTGAGTAGGGTCGTCCAAAACCATATATTTACACGGGTATATATATATAAAGAAAACATAACTATGCCTATGAATTGACACAAAGGATTATGACCGTACAAACCGCGAGGGTGTAAGTTGTGTGTGCGTGTGTGTACATGGTTGTGAGGCTGTGTGGCTGTGTATATGGAGAGGTCATGATTGTACACACACAACGAGGTCCAGAAAAAACTCACTTGTAGATAGCACGGCTCCGCTCGAACTCCTTCACCATCTCCTCAAACTCCGCAAATTTGATGAAGAAGTCCTCCTGTGCGTGAGCGTACATGTAAGTGCAAGTGTGTGTGAGTGCGTGTGTGTATATATGTGTGTGTGTGTGTGTGTGTGCACGCTGCAGAAGGTGCAAGTCAGCGCTTGCAAAGGTGGCCGTAGCCACAAGGGCAGCAGCAAATGCAGCTGCACACTGTGTGATAAAAACCAGCGAGATGACCCTTCTTATTGCCCATGGCAAGTGTGAGTTTAGTAACCGCATTAATGTAACTTGTGCTCACACAGACAGAAACAACACGCAGGAGCAAGCACAGTATCGAAATGGAATACTTTGAGCCACAGACACACACACAGATTCCATAAAATCCTCTACTTTACACACATGCGCGCGCACACACACACATACACACACATACACACACACAAACACTACACACAAACACACAAACACACACACAAGACGACACACAGATTTCTGTGCAGCAGGACTCACAGTCTGTGCATCTTCCCCTAGCTCCTCCACAGCTCGCTCATAGCACTGCCGAGCCAGGCCCACCTGCCCGTTCTGCATTTCAAACTTGGCGTACCGTACCCATGCCTGCACAGATAGTAAGAAGTAGTTGATCTCAAGTAGATCTCAAACTTGGCGTACTGTACCCATGCCTGCACAGACAAATAACGGCATGCACAAGCGTCTGTGGGTGTGTGTTTATGCGTGTATTTGAGTGCATTCCTTTCTGTATGTTTCAGTTTTGATTGTATGCTGTGTGCCTCTTCTGGATGTGGGTATAAGTGTGTGAAATGCACCACGGTTTGCGAGCGTGGATATAAGTGTGTGATATGTGGATGTTAGTGTGTGACATGTGGATATAAGTGTGTGATATGTGGATATAAGTGTGTGAAAAGTGGATATAAGTGTGTGAAAAGTGGATATAAGTGTGTGATATGTGGATATAAGTGTGTGATATGTGGATGTACGCGTGTGATATGTGGATATAAGTGTATGATATGAACCAGTTCGCAAGCGTGCCGTAACCATGAAGTGCATGGTTAGTTGAAAGTTGGTACGCTGAAAGGGAGGGGCAGCAACCATCCATGAACACACCTCCACACTACGCACACAGAATTAAATCCAATTTGATGACAGCACATGCCGCGCACTTTCAAACAAATTCTGATCACAATCAGACTTGCAATCAACCTCGCAATCCCTGACTCTGTCTCCTGCTTCTGGGCTTTCCTCCCCTTATCAACGCCATTGCATGTATGGATACAAGGGCCACAATCCTATGTATATAAGGGCCACAATCCTATAAATACAAGGGCCACAATTTTATGAATACAAGGGCCACAATCCTATGGATACAAGGGCCACAATCCATTAAATTCAAAAGCCAATCCTATGGATACGAGGGCCAATCCTATGGTTACAAGGGCCATGTCTATGGATACAAGGGCCACAATCCTATGGATACAAGGGCCACAATCCTTTGAATACAAGGGCCACAATCCTTCTCAAATTTGATCACCATGGAAGGTAGCATCAGCCACACCTTGACGCCTGGAAGGATCTGGACGTAGCGCTCATAGATCTGGCGCGCACGGCTGGTCTCTTGGTAGCGCAGCTCAAACTGTGCAAGGGCGGTGGTACTTATGATTCAGGTTAAAAGAATTGCGTAAGAAAGATGGCCATTTGGTCTTTTAGGACGAGCGTAAAGGCACACAAAGCCATGTGCTGGTGCGTACGGTCAGTGTTTTAATCGTGCAGCTCATACTGCTCAAGGGCGGGGGGGTTAATTATCATTTAAGTTAAAGAATTGCGTAAGAAAGATGGCCATTTGGTCTTTTAGGACGAGCATAAGGTCACACAAAGCCATGCACTGGTGCGTACGGTCAGTGTTTTAATCGTGCAGCTCATACTGCGCGAGGGCGGGAGGGGTTAATTATCATTCACGTTGGAAGAATTGCGTAAGAAAGATGGCCATTTGGTCTTTTAGGACGAGCGTAAAGGCACACAAAGCCATGTGCTGGTGTGTACGGTCAGTATTTTAATCGCGCAGCTCAAACTGCATAAGGGCGGGGGTTGGTAATTATGATTCAAGTTGGAAGAATTGCGTAAGAAAGATGGCCATTTGGTCTTTTAGGACGAGCATAAGGTCACACAAAGCCATGCGCTGGTGCGTACGGTCAGTGTTTTATCAAGCAGCTCAAAACTGCGAAAGGCGGGAGGGAAAATGCACTGATCATGGCCTTTGAGGATCCTCTATGTGTTCGAACCCTGCAGAAGAATGCTGCGTTGGCTTTGTTTTGTGTGTTGTATGGTGTGTCATGCATTGAGCCCCCTTCATCAACCCACTCCACCCTCTGCACATTTAGTACGTCCACAGGGGTGTGTAGTGCCCATAACTAGGAAGCTGGCACGCACACATGCACAAGCGCACACACAGCAAATACAACCACAATGATGTGCAGTGCCCATGATTAGTAAGCTGACACGCGCACACGCACACATGCACAAGCGCATACACAGCATGAATCCCTTACCTTTACATAAGCCATCCAGCACATGTGGTCAGGCTCAAAACGCATCCAGCGCTCAAAAATCTGGCGTGCGCCAGCCACGTTACCCAGCATCTCCTCCATGTGTATGTACTGCGTGTGTATGCATGTGTGTGTGCGTGTGTATGTGTGCGTATGTGCGTGTATGTGTGTGTGCTGAAAGTGTGCGGCTGTAGTTGCGTGCATGACGTGAGTATTCAGAATAGGGCTTAGATAGGGCTTTAATGGTTGAAGATTCTTGAGGAGGAATGAAGCGGGGGCAAACGGTGACTGTCTGCACAAGGTGCGTATAGAAGATAACTAGGGTTGTCCAGAACCATATATGGTGTATATATACGGTATTATTGGTAGGGGAATCACCAAATATACGGTCACACACGGTGTATATATACGGTTCTGACCAACCCTAAAGATAACTCACACACACAGACGACCTTGTATGCACGTACCTGGTGTATCTTGTACCACAGCTGGTCAAATACAGAGATAGGAGGGTGACTGAGAGGAGCCTATTTAGACGAGGTGCTACGCATATAGAAGATAACACACACACACAGACAACTCCGCACGCACGCACCTTGTACCACAGCTGGTCGACACGGGGTAGGATGGTGACTGCGCGGTCCCAAACGTTCCTTGCGTGGTTTATGAAGCGATGACGCATCTCCATCTCAGCGTACTGCATGCATATGGACATGTGTGTGTGTGTGAGTGTGTGTGTGTGCGTGTGTGTGTGTACGGTGCATTTTTGTATGCCTTCTGTGTGTGTGAGTGTGTGTGTGTGCGTGTGTGTGCGTGTGTGTGTGTATGTGTGTGTGCGTGTGTATGCCTTGGTGTCTGTGTGTGTGAGTGTGAGTGTGTTTGCGTGATCTGTACACTTGTGCCTTGGCAAAGCCACGCATCCTAGCTTGACCCACCTTGGTCCAAACACTGGGGTTTGTGTAAGTCACGTCCAAGGCCCGCTCCCACACCGACCGCGCACGCCGGAAATCCTTCTGCTGCTCCTCCCATGCAGCATACTGCATTTGTGTGAGTGTGTTTGCAATGAAGAGCATGCAAATTGTGTGCTCGTTCGACAATATATAGGTGCACTTGCAGAGACGGCAGGTACCCTTCCATGCACAACACGCAGCGTACTAAATACACAACAGATGTTGCACCAAAGCAAAGGCTGGAAGCGCCCCACACATGCACAATGCACCAAAAGCAGCATGCACTCACAGGCGCTCAATTAGGCACGCACAATAGCAAAAGCAGTACCTGGCGTCAGGTGCCATGCTGGGAGCGCCCCACACATGCACAATGCACAAACAGTAGCATGCACACACAGGCACTCAATTGAACACACATTACCTGGCTCCAGACGCCATGCTGGAAGCGCCCCACACGGCGCGCGGTGTCTTCGAAGAACTTGCGTTTGCGCAGGCGGTACTCTCCTAGCTCCTCTGGGTCAGTGATAATTTGCTTGGGTGCTTTGTAGCCCTCACCCTGGAGCCACGGGTTGCACATGTGCGTGTGCATGTGTGTGTGTGTGTGTGTGTTGTGTGTGTGTGTGTGTGTGTGTGTGTGTGCGTGCGCATTTGCAGCACTATTGAAGCTCTTGTGCACACTTTTGTGGTACGCTTTTGTTGTGGACTATTTTGGGTAGCAATTGCCTCGGCCTTGCTGCGCAGCCCTCTCACCCTGCCTGTGTCTGACACCTTTTTGAAGCCTGCTGCTTCTTCATGAGCAACACCCACAAATAAGGTTAGCAGGTCAATTACAACAGCACGCACAAGCATGGCAGCCAGGCAGCAACGCAAAGCATGAAACATGGACCGAGAGGGGTGATTCAAACGGTGTTTATTGGACCACGGCCTTGCTTTTTGTGTGACAAACTGACTCTTGGAAGGGGCTTTCTACTAGATGAAATGGTCAGCCGAGATGATTGATGCTTGCTAATATGTGCACCAGCACACAGAGCAGAGACAAACACACCTCCAGCTGAATCTCTTTGGACTCTCGGAGGATGTGCTCCACAGTAATCTGCCGCTCCGCAGGCGCCTTGTTTTTGACTTGAATCGCTCTGAATTTTTGGAGGAAGTTTTGCGAAAGGTTGTGCAGGAGTGCAGCCGTGAGGCAAGTGCTCAGAAGTGTGGGAAAGGGACGTGCATGATGTGCATTCAATAAGTTGTAGTTGGGGATGTCGTGTACGTAAGCTTCGTGGCACAGGTTTATGCATGGGTGCATCTGTGCATGTGAGTGCATGTGTCTGTGCGCGTACATGTATTTGTGTGTCTCCATTGTTACACAGTTGTGCATGTGTGCATGTATGTGTGTGTGTGTGTGAGTGTGTGTGTGCATATATGTGTGTGTGTGTGAGTGTGTGTGTGTGTGTGTGTGTGAACGTGCGCACGCGCGCATGTTGTCATGTTTGAGAGCTCTCATGCATGTGCATGTAGGTTGGTGTTGCAGGACCGTTACAGGACTTGTATTCTGTGCAGCTTTTGGGACAGAACGTCACCTGGGGAGCCTCTCATTTGTCTGCCGAGCCGTAGCCCCAAACTGGGATCCAGGAACCTCTTTGGGGGGAGGGGCAGACATGCTGGAAATTTAGAAAACAAACTAGTCGACAATTGAAATCATATTATATATTGTTGTTTAAAACCAGAAGGTTTGTGACACACGCATGCACTCTCTCACACACACATACACTATCACACACGCAAACACACACAAACACACACACATACACACACGTACGCACATACATTAAAGCATACTCAGCTCACACACACACACACACACACACACACACACACACACACACACACACACACACGCACGCACACACACACACACACACACACACACACACACACACACACACACACATACACACACACACGCGCACACACATGCTCACACACACACACACACACACACACACACACACACACACACACACACACACACACACACGCACACATACACACACAGAAGTCCATCTTGATGGTGTGCAGCAGCACCAAGCTCAGCACACCCAGCAGTAGAATGCTGCATTGTTCTTCTGCAAGCAGCCTCTGCCCGCGAATCTTTCTCAAGCAGGCCCGCCATGCGCACGACACTGCCCCCCCATCCAGTGACAGCGGCCACAGCAGCATCTCAAAGAGTCCACAATGCCATTCGCAACCTCTCCCACGTTTGCGTATTATCACCCATAGCAGAGCCCAGGCAGCAGCGGACAGCTCCGCACAACAGCACACCACGCAGTCAGCTGCTGTTGTAACAGGGCGTAGGAGGGCCCCACGAAACTACAGGGCTCCTGACAATGACAGGGCAGCGTCGGACAGCAGCACGTCCCAGCAGCACAGCACGCAAACAGGAGCAGTGCATGAGTGGAAGGGCCTGAAGGCATGGCGTGCACGCGGGTAGGCAGGGCCTTTGCTGATTTGACGCAAGATCTCACACACACACACACACACACACACACACACACACAGACACCTACCATTGAGAGTGCCCGTTTTGTGCGTTGTACCTCTAGTATGGATGACCATACATGTGTACGTATTTACGTATTTACAATGTATATATGGGTATTTTTAGCAGGAAAAGGTCCATAGATACGGTAATATGCGGTAAGCGTGTATGGTTCTGGCCGACCCCAACTTAAGACAATGACCTTATTTCCTGGATGATGTGGTCACGTGAGCAGGGGTCACAGTTGCATGTGCAGAACAGGTCACAACGGCTCGATTTTTTTTATTCGTCCCCAACACCCCCGCCCAAATCCTTGCCAGAAATGCTGCATTATGCAGCGAATGAACGCTGTTATGGATGAAATGCTGCATCATGCAGTGAATGAACGCTGTTATGGATGAAATGCTGCATTATGCAGTGAATGCTCGCTGTTATGGATGAAATGCTGCATCATGCAGTGAATGCACGCTGTTATGGTCGACTCAATACGCGTCCCCTTGTTTTCTGCAGCGTCGACACAGGCAGGGGCTGGAGTAGCAAGGGCGAGCACAAGGCCGGGGGCCCCACGCCTGACCTGCAAGCACCTGAAGCTGCAAAATGGCAGAACGCTGCACTGGCAGGCAGCCTTGTGGAGTGTGCCCTGCAGGTGTGTGTGTGCGTGTGCGTGTAAGTATGTGCGTGTGTGCGTGTCTGTGAGCGTGTGCGTGTGCGTGCGTGAAAGGGGGAGAACGAAAGCTTGGCGTAGGCCGTCATTGGGGAAATGCTTGTGTGCTTGTGAATGGCCATTGCTCTGGCAGGCAGCCTCGCGTGTGCAGGAGTGAGTATCTCCGTATGCCTTACGCTGTGCGACCTAATTAAAATGCATGCTGGTAGAGGTGCCTTTTATTTCGTTTAGCTTAAACATTCATACTGAATGTGTTTTGTGCTTAGCAGAACTGGGGGGTAGTGTACGTAGAAAAGCGGAGGGGGGGTCTGGCTGCTCAGTTTAAATCATCGCTCCTGTGAGCAGGCACAACAGATGGAGGCTGCCAGTTTTGTTATGGCAATTAGGCTCTGACAGATGGCCATTGAGGAGCCATTGTGTGGTTTGTTGAGTAGGCCGGAACGTGTGTACACATCATTCATTACCATTGTTAAAGGGAATTCTCCTGCCATATGTGCTGTGTATATGTTTAGGGTTGGCCAGAACTGTATATACACACTGTATACGACCGTATGTATGGTGATTCCCTGCCAAATATACCGTATATACACCGTATAAACCTATAAATGTATGATAATGGCCAACCCTATGTGTATATGTTATAGATTTACTATAGATCCGTTGTGCAGTGTGCTGAGTTTGCCAGAGCGTGTGTATGCATCATTACTCACGGTTGTGAAAATATATGTTTCCTGCCTGAAGTGCTGTGTTCGCAGTATATGCCGTACTTTTTGCAGTATATGCCATACTTTTTGCAGTATATGCCGTACTTTTTGCAGTATATGCCATACTTTTCGCAGTATATGCCGTACTTTTTGCAGTATATGCCATACTTTTCGCAGTATATGCCGTACGGGTAATGTGGTTCTGGCCTTGGCAATGTACACAGGGGGAGGAGTGGCATATGAGTAGACCACCGAAGGACGTAATATCTTTGCCCTTTTCTAAACGCGATTGTGGTGTGGCCACTGGTCAGTGGGCACATCGGGAAGTGTGCTTATGAAGCGGAAAACTTTAGACTGTGTAGGCACACCCTTCGTTCTTCCCTGTTGCTGCCTGCTGTAGTTTCTACACACTGCCAACAACACTGATAAGCTGCACACACACACAGAGCATCACATGTTTCCCTCCAATTTTTTTGCCTGGCTGCAGGTCCTTCACACTGCCAGCCCCACAGGAAATGCTGCCCACACACACAGAGCATCACATGTTTCCCTACAATTATTTTGCCTGGCTGCAGGTCCTTCACACTGCCAGCCCCACAGGAAATGCTGCCCACACACACAGAGCATCACATGTTTCCCTACAATTATTTTGCCTGGCTGCAGGTCCTTCACACTGCCAACCCACTGATAAGCTGCCCACACACACACAGAGCATCACATGTTTCCCTCCCATTTTTTTGCCTGGCTGCAGGTCCTTCACACTGCCAGCCCCACAGGAAATGCTGCCCACACACACAGAGCATCACATGTTTCCCTACAATTATTTTGCCTGGCTGGAGGTCCTTCACACTGCCAGCCCCACAGGAAAGGCTGCCCACACACACAGAGCATCACATGTTTCCCTACAATTATTTTGCCTGGCTGCAGGTCCTTCACACTGCCAACCCCACTGATAAGCTGCCCACACACACACACACAGAGCATCACATGTTTCCCTCCCATTTGTTTGCCTGGCTGCAGGTCCTTCACACTGCCAGCCCCACAGGAAAGGCTGCCCTAACGCACAGAGCCTGGCAGGCCTACAACCAAGGCCTCCTGCCACTCATGCCACACACACCACAGCACCTCACAGCACAGTCGTCGGCGCCACCAAACATAGCACCGTCGTCAGCACCACCCACAACAAAAGCAGCAGCAGCACCATCACCAGCATCACCACCAGCAGCAGCAGCAGCAGCAACAGCAGCAGCAGCAACAGCAACAGCAGCAGCAGCAACAGCAGCAACAGCAGCAACAGCAGCAGCAGCAGCAGCAACAGCAGCAACAGCAGCAACAGCAGCAACAGCAGCAGCAGCAGCAACAGTGACCGATAAAGCTGTCGGGCTGAGTCGAGGTTTCCGCCCTGTTGCGCTTGTGTCAACGCCCCCCGCTACACCTGCACGCCCTGCACGACCTGTGCTGGTGGTCCCAAAAGAGGTACGTGTCATAAGCGTGGTAGTGTCTGCCATGCATGCGTGCGTATGCCCCCCGCTACACCTGCACGCCCTGCACGCCCTGTGCTGGTGGTCCTAAAAGAGGTGTCATAAGCGTGGTAGTGTCTGCCATGCGTGCGTATGCCCCCCGCTACACCTGCACGCTCTGCACAGCCTGTGATGGTGGTCCCAAAAGAGGTAAGTGTCATAAGCGTGGTAGTGTCTGCCATGCGTGCGTATGCCCCCCGCTACACCTGCACGCCCTGCACGGCCTGTGCTGGTGGTCCCAAAAGAGGTAAGTGTCATAAGCGTGGTAGTGTCTGCCTTGCGTGCGTATGCCCCCACCGCACCTGCACGCCCTGCACGGCCTGTGCTGGTGGTCCCAAAAGAGGTAAGTGTCATAAGCGTGGTAGTGTCTGCCTTGCGTGCGTATGCCCCCACCGCACCTGCACGCCCTGCACAGCCTGTGCTGGTGGTCCCAAAGCAGGGGATATCAAGTGATATGAGCGTGGTGGTGTCTGCTTTTTAAGCAAGTGCCCCCTGTTACCTTTTACCTGCACGGCTCTCCAACAGCCTGAGCTCCAAAACATCAGTGGTGCGAGCGTGGTGGTATCTGCCTATCTGTGCAAGTTTGGCAAAGTTACAAAGAGGTGTGTTAGTGTGTGTGTTTGTGTGTGTGTGTGTGTGTCATTGCGTGCATGTGCGTCGTTGCAAGGAAGTAATGTGCCATACAGTCAAACGTCACACATCATGTGAGGGGCAGGGGTGCCAACAGACGAGACGCACCCAAAACTGAAATGCAATTTTTTTGCGACATATTCTTTGTTTACAGCAAAATTTGTTTGAGCAAGTGCAAAGTAACGCAGGTCGAGCAGCATGGTGTGTTCACATATTAGGCTGACGGTTCTGTTGATGTGTGCTTATCCTATCCAGATCGCTGGGGGGCACTGCACTTATAAGTGACTTGAGCTGCAAGCATGACACACACACACACACTGACCACATACTAAGCTCATACTAATACATACACACATACACATTAATAACATACTAACACACACACACACACTAACCACATACACACATACGCACACTAACCACATACTAACACACAAACACACACTAACCACTTACTCACTTAAACACACTAGCCACATACTCACATTCACTAGCCACGTACTATATTGCACACACACAGATTCCTAGTTACGAGCGTGGCGAGAGCCCCATGACGTCAAATGCTGCATACATGCTTCACAACCTGGCCCACATAGAGCTCAATGCCGTGGTGAGTCAACTCCTCCTCGTGTGTGCATTAATTATAATCATGGGGCTACCATTTTTAATCAGTAAGCTCAACAGTGACAACAGTGACAACAGTGACAACAGTGACTCGAACGACAGTGATTATTGATCAAGAAATATTTGACAGATCAAGAACAGCTTGACGGTGAAATGATGTAATTCTTAAGACATCGTTTGGCCGTGAGTCAGCAAAATAAAGCCGGTATGGGGAAGTAGAAAGTAGATCCACTCTTTTATCTACAAAGAGGTTCTTGCGACCTTGCATCAAGGGTCACATAATTAGCCCTTTTTTTCTTTTCCCTCCTTTCCAAGTATTCTAAGATGTGCACAATTGTGGTCCATATATCTCCTGTCTAGAGCCTCCAGCTTAAAAACGCACTCACTCATTGCAAGGCTAGGCTCCCTCACTCAATGCAATGCAAGGCTCCCTCACTCAATGCAAGGCACTCCCTCTTTCGTTGCAAGACCTGGTGGGTCTCTAAAGAGCGCTGCGCACGCTTCTAGACTCATTCTGGATGCTTGCTGACAATCTGAGGTTGCATAACTGCATGGCGCATTCCCTTCATTTAAACACGAAACACTCCATAAAACACTGGACTTATAGTACCCTACCGTCTGACCGTCTGAGCACAAGCCTAAAAACACTACATAATCTTTCTCCGACTTGCACTCGGACACTGCTAATGTATTGTGGTTGCACGATGCGTCCTTTACTATAGGACTTAGCGTGGGACACCGTAGCGCGTTTTGCTCACGGCACCCTTGGCTCTGCGTTGCCAGACCTTTTTTTTGAAGACTTTGCGCGCGTAGCCGATGATGAGAGCAGGCACCTGGGGTGGTGAGTGCATGGGGAGTGTCGTGTGTGTGTGTGTGTGTCGTGTGTGTGTGTGTGTGTGTGTGTGTGTGTGCGTGCATTGTTCAGATTCTGCGCGCGCAGCTGATGATGAGAGCAGGCACCTGGGATGGTAAGTGCATGGGGATTTTCGTTTGTGTGTGTGTGTGTGTGCATTTTTCAGATTCTGCTCACGTAGCTGATGATGAGAGCAGGCACCTGGGATGGTGAGTGCATGGGGAGTGTCGTTTGTGTGTGTGTGTGCGTGTGTGTGTGTGTGCATTTTTCTGATTCTGCGCGCGTGGCTGATGATGAGAGCAGGCACCTGGGATGGTGGGTTGGGATGGTGGGTGCATGGGGAGTATTGTGTGTGTGTGCGTGTGTGTGTGTGTGTGTGTGTGTGTGTGTGTGCGTGCGTGTGCGTGCGGTTTTCAGATTCTGCGCGCGTAGAGCACGGCGAGAGCACGCACCTGGACTGAATGGTTGGTTTAATGGTAGTGGTAGTGGCAACAAGCAGGATGGTAAAGAAGAGCTGACGTGCGTGTGGGTGTGGGTGTGTAAGACTTTGCACGCTTGGCTGACCACAAGGGCAGATATACATGGAATGGTGGATACAAGGTCATGGATCAAAAAGGAGTGGTTTGAGTTGAGCCGACGCGCATGCGTGTGTGTACATTTGTATGGATGTAGCTTCTGTGTGCAAGTGTCAGCTTTTTCGTCCGTCCGTATTGCACAGCACCCAGCATGACTGTTCCACATTTCTTGGACAGTTTGTGGCCTATTTCTGTGCTCACCCCATTCATGATCCGTCCACGTCGCTTGGAAATTCATTGTCTCGTCTCTGTTTTGCGTCCAACCTTTATGAGAGGGATGTACCACAAGCATGCTGCGTATACCTAGTCTCCGACCCAATCCAAGAAAGGGATGTACCACAAGCATGCTGCATACAGTCTTTGTCTAATTGAATCTGAATGAGCACACTGGTCTGGATGAGCACGCATGGTCGGGTTGGGTACACTTGCATGGTCTGGATGAGCATGCATGGTCTGAGTGAGTACTCTTGCATGGTCTGGATGAGCATGCATGGTCTGATTGGGTACACTTGTATGGTCTGGATGAGCACGCATGGTCTGAGTGAGTACACTTGCATGGTCTGGATGAGCACGCATGGTCTGAATGAGTACACTTGCATGGTCTGGATGAGCACGCATGGTCTGAATGAGTACACTTGCATGGTCTGGATGAGCACGCATGGTCTGATTGGGTACACTTGCATGGTCTGGATGAGCATGCAAAGTCTGAATGAGTACTCTTGCATGGTCTGGATGAGCATGCATGGTCTGGATGAGCACGCATGGTCTGAGTGAGTACACTTGCATGGTGTGGATGAGCACGCATGGTCTGAATGAGTACACTTGCATGGTCTGGATGAGCACGCATGATCTGAGTGAGTACTCTTGCATGGTCTGGATGAGCACGCATGATCTGAGTGAGTACTCTTGCATGGTCTGGATGAGCACGCATGATCTGAGTGAGTACTCTTGCATGGTCTGGATGAGCACGCATGGTCTGAATGAGTACACTTGCATGGTCTGGATGAGCACGCATGGTCTGAATGAGTACACTTGCATGGTCTGGATGAGACAGGTGCCTGCAGCGGCTGGAGGAGCTTGGTCACTCGTACGGAGACATGCCCGCCCACAACCTGCTATGGGAAGGGGCGCAATCCTCATCACCGGACCTGTCGGCACGGTACGTTTGTAGGCACTCACACGTGCATGTACAGTGGAAAAATCCTCCCCACCAAACCATTCAGCATGGTACGTTTGTAGGCACTCACACAGGCAAGTACAGTGGAAAAATCCTCCCCACCAAACCATTCAGCATGGTACGTTTGTAGGCACTCACACATGCATGTACAGTGGAAAAATCCTCCCCACCAAACCATTCAGCATGGTACGTTTGTAGGCACTCACACGTGCAAGTACAGTGGAAAAATCCTCCCCACCAAACCATTCAGCATGGTACGTTTGTAGGCACTCACTCGTGCATGTACAGTGAAATAGTGGTGAGATGGTGTCGCAGGTCTGGTAGTGATTGGGGTTTGCTTTCCTCGCACGCAAACACGTGCGTCCTCCTTGACTCACAAAACTGCATAGGAAAAAGCATGACAGGACATTATACAGGCAATGGAGGATTATTTCCCACATTATGCATCCCCAGGTGCACATACACATGCACATATACACACAAACATATGCCTACATTCATGTACATATACTTACACACCGTAACTGAACATACTCATCCCGCACCCCAAATTTCAGATATAATTATAAAATCCCGCACCCTCCCGCAACCCTAAGATATGTATTGTTGACTCTCGTCGCTCATGACTTGCAGCGACCCAAAAGCTTAAATTTCACCGACCCCGCACAACCCCGCAGGGCCAAGAAAGATGTATATTTACGCTTGCCGCAGTCACCCCGCAGGGCAGAAATTGATATTTATGCGGGGTGTTGTAGGAAAGGTACAATACACGTGTACATAGGTACACATACATACACATACGCATACACATATGCATACGCATACGCATATGCATACACATATACATACGCAAACGCATATACACACATATATACGTTTAGGTACCAACATGTACACACGTGCAGGTATGTGAAAAGCATCATCAGATGCTTTCATGTGTACACTGCCTACACACATACATAGGTAGGGTTGGCCAGAACCATATATTTACGGTGTATATACGGTATTTTTGGCTGGGAAATCACTAGATATATGGTCATGTACGATGCATATATACGGTTCTGGCCAACCTTATACATAGGAGGAGTAGTGCCAGCAGGCTACATGACTGCATTCTTGCCTGTTGTTGATGCATAGCTGTGACTCTGCTTTCATGTGTACACTGCCTATACACGTACATAGGAGGAGTAGTGCCAGCAGGCTACATGACTGCATTCTTGCCTGTTGTTGATGCATAGCTGCGACTCTGCTTTCATGTGTACACTGCCTATACACATACATAGGACATAGGAGGAGGAGTGCCAGCAGGCTACATGACTGCATTCTTGCCTGTTATTGATGTATAGCTGCGACCCTATCTTCCTCCCCCAGATTCCCCAAATCGTACACGCACTGACAACGTCGAAAATACTGCAGCACACACACTCCCCCACACCCAAACACCCTTGCACACACACATACACTCCCCTCACACAAAACACCCTCATTCACACACACACACACACGTACAGGCTCGTTGTTGTCCCCATGTGCCAAGAAGCACGTGGCTTAGATGCTGGCCAACGGCTGGTGTCAAGGTTAATAGGAGCGCACGATCAGCGCTCAGCTGCCATAGTGCGACAAATAAGCCTGGTAAGGTGTGTGTGTGTGTGCTACTACCTGTGCAGTGATTGGTAACCTGCAAGCATCCTGATCAGTGGCGTGGCAATACAGCTGTAGCTCGTTTTTGTGTTTTATCGCAGGTTGTCCACGCTGCCCCCTCCCTTAACCATGCTGGCTGTGTTGCAACGTTGTAAAGTTGCATGTGTGCAGAGTGCGCAAAGAGGCCACTAGGATGGGGTGCAAGTCCCCCCATTCCTTACATAGGAATAGGAAGGTGCCAAAGTGGCATCCAACCACCGGAACTGGTTCGGTCCTTTTGGCCTACTGCTTTTGTAACACTACATGTGTCACGTCACTTATCACTTTTAACGTGTAGTTGTTCCGCCTTATCACTACTAACGTGTAGTTTTTCCGCCTTGTCACTTCTAACGTGTAGTTTTTCCGCCTGATCACTTCTAACGTGTAGTATTTCCGCCTTATCACTTCTAAAGTGTAGAGTGTAGTTTTTCCGCCTGATCACTTCTAACGTGTAATTTTTCCGCCTTATCACTTCTAACGTGTAGTTTTTCCGCCTGATCACTTCTAACGTGTAGTTTTTCCGCCTTATCACTTCTAACGTGTAGTTTTTCCGCCTTATCACTTCTAACGTGTAGTTTTTCCGCCTTTGAGCAGGAGGCGTTACCTTGCAAGAGCGCTTGAGTCCTTCACCCCAAAAATAAAAGGAAATGACACTAGCTTTTCAGCAGTTGTGAATGATGCTTGTACATAATTGGCTTCTCTGAACGGAAAAGAAATGGGTTTGACGTGCTTACTAGAAGGTTGTGCTTGCCAAGGTCTGTGAAATGCCTGAAACTTTCGAATGGTAACAAGATCAGTCACAAATTTTGCGAGCAATTACCTCATTGCTCTAGTACTTTAGTGTGCAACATGGTACCACGCACATGGCTGCATGCGCGTGCGCATGACCATTTGCACACACAGTTTCTGCACGTGCATGTGGGTGTGTGCGTGTATGTGTATTGCGTGTGCGTATCAAGACACTGGCAAGCTGAACAACGGCTCTCTTAAGTTAACAGGCAACTTGGTCAAGATATGAGTTCCCACACGCTTCCAAAATTACTTTGACCTGCACATAAAGCAACGTGTGAAAGGATTTAAAAGCTGGTTTGTTCGACATGTTGCAGCTTAAACCCACTCAGCGGCACAGATCACTTGCACCATTACAACCCCTGGTTGCTGGGTAAACAATGCCTAAATGTTGTCCAAAAGTCACGAATGAAAGGAAACTCACGCTAAAATTGGCCAGGGCGGACCCTAACTCTGAACCCTGACCCTACTCTATTATAAAGGAGGAGGTGTGCAAAGGCATGTCTGCACAAAATGCTGTACGAGTGCGCATGCCGTTCTAAAACTCCCGAAACTTCATCGCAGTGATAGTGTGAAGGAAAAGAACAGAAAAACTACGCAGGCAGTGAAAACCACTCCCCACATTGATTAAGGAAAAGAAAGCCACTTTGGTACCGAGTACTGTAAAACTCCTTTACCAGCAGACAAATAGGGCCCAGTCAGAGAGGCCCAACAGAGTACCAGAGGAGGAAAGAAGTCACAAAGAGACGGGAGTACCAGCCTCGAACAGCGTGCATCCTGTTGACAAGATGATGTCTGCACAAACTGCTGTACGAGTGCGCATGCCGTTCTAAAGGTCCCGAAACATCATCGCAGTGATAGCGTGCATCCTGTTGACATGATGATGTCCCTTGCTTTGGTATTCCTGCAGGAGGAGCGGGCGCATGTGGCAGTGGGAGTTGCGTGGTTTCAACGCGTGTGTCGAGCCCTGGATGTGAAGGTGTGTGTGCGCGCGTGTGTGTGTGTATGTGTGTGTGTGTGTGAACAAATGGAGGTACTAGATGAGGATGATCTAATAAATGGAAATATTGTCAAGCAAATGGTCAACGCTCGTTAGTCAATGGTAGTAATGGGGTGGACATTTGTGTCTTAGGCAGGGGGGCAGAATATTGGCAGTGGAGCAAGTGCTAGATATGTACGGGTTAACACGCAGCTTGACAAGTGCATGGTTTAACACGTGGTTTAACAAGTGCATGGTTTAACACGCAGCTCGACAAGTGCATGGATTAACACGCAGCTCAACAAGTGCATGGGTTAACACGCAGCTCGACAAGTGCATGGGTTAACACGCAGCTCGACAAGTGCATGGGTTAACACGCAGCTCGACAAGTGCATGGGTTAATATGCGGCTCAGCGAGTGCACGGAAACGAAATGAACTAGTTTAGGCACGCAATTGGAGTTCTTAGGCACGCAAGAAGGACTAGCTTAGGCATGCGATTGGAGTTCTGACCTCACATTTCAAGATAAAGCTGCCAGTAGGTGCAAAAAGTGCTTAGGCGTACAATTGCAGCTCTAAACCCACATTTCAAGATAAAGCAGCCAGTAGGCGCAAGAAGTAAGTCTCTTCCACCACCAAAACGAAGGGAAAACCAGTGAGGACTAGGAGGGCTGCAGCCTTTGTCTGAATGCAGTCCTTGATGAGGGAAACATGAAATCCAAGCCTTCCAGCATCTGTCAATGCTATCACCCTGCTCAAATCCTCCTCACAATCATGATTTTGTCATGCACCGGCTCTTGATGGTTGATGCCCGGCTACTTCGCGCACTCTGCCACCTTACTGATCAAGTCCACACCCCGCTTGCCTGTTTTAGATGCAAAATGCACGTTATACTCATCTTTTGGCCTGTGGCAGAGCAACTGCTCCGCACATTACACACACACACATATACACACATTGCAACTCCCAAAAGGCTTTGCCGTAATTTTGTGATTGCTGCCGTGCATATGTCGTGTGCCGTACGGTTGTTACCCAATTGTGCATTTGTAGGGTTGGCCAAAACCATGCATACAAAAGTAAAAACGGTGTATGCACGGCATTTCTAGCAGGGAAATTACCATACATATGCTCATATCCGGTGTTCATATATAGTTCTGGCCAAACCTATTCATTTGCAATCATCAGGTACCTGAAGAAATTTTCCGCGCCCACGTGATGGAACTGTGTCCAGAGATGTTGAAGGGGCCCTTTAATCACGCATCGCGACAAGAGGTGCGAAAAGATAAAAACACAAATGCATGTTCAAATTGGCATATGCACTGAGGATGCCTCTTGGCCTGAGTGATCAAACTAGCCAACGCCCCACTAGAGAATGGCTCTATGGTGTACGCAACTTGTAGGGTATCACAGTCGATGCCCTGGCTCTGAATTCACGCATCGCAACCTGCTGTGGAAGCTTGTGGAGTGAGGGAATAGTTTGCTGCTGTGAGAAGGCCAAGATGAAGTTATTCACGTGATTCGTTTGATACTGGAGTTATATCCGCTGGGATTTCTTTTTCAGTACACAGAGGGGTGGAATTGCACAAGATTTCACTACTATAGCACTGCTGTGTTAATGTTACAATTCCCCCTTTCGTCTGCTCATCTGTAAAGAAAGTGTCCTTTTGGCCCTGCAGGTGGGATTGTACAGAGACATGTATGACATTGACGCCTGGCCTGAAGCCGAAGCAAAAGCTGTCACGCCTCCTACTCAAGCTGCCTTCTTAAAAGGGAGGGGCTTGAAATCGATGGACCAACGAGCAGATGCAAACTGTCCGCCCCCAACACAGCAGCAGCAGCAGCAGCAGTCAAGCCTGAATGCTTTGCAGCAACATGGTCTACACGAAGAGGTCCATGCAGAGGAGGGAGAGGCGTCAGGCTCGTGTGCCATGGCGGAGTTTGTTAACGGCAGTACTGATCCTGTTGTTTGTAAGTTGGTGGAAGGAGGGGACGGTGAGCAAGCTTTATTAGATTTGCGGGCCCGGCTGGCCGTGATGTTAGAGGTGGACGGGTTATTGGTTTAATGTTTGTTCGTTTCTGACATCTTTCAACCTTGACCCTTTGATTCAGTTCTGCTAGACCCAAAGCAATGACAAAAGCATTACCTTCGTTGTGCTCATGAGATGGGACATGTGACTCACTGCATCTGATAAAGCTGTATGCTGTTGTAGTAGCACGTGCATTGAGGAAAGGATCTCAGCTCGGCCGTGCTCATACTTGCCAAACGCGGACCACAGGACGTCAAGGGCTAAGGCAGGAAAGGGGATGGATGAAACCCATGTGAAATAGCACTATATCGCATTGTGACAGCCTCGTTTTGCACAACATTGACGTGGGAGGGAGGGAAACCCTGTAAACAGCAAGCATGCAGCATCAGCACACAACGGGACCCCAGGACGCTGAGTTTGCAATGGGGGAATGGGAATGGATGGAACATGCAACACCAGTAAACATCACATATCAGCAACTATTAGCCTCACTGAATGAGGGAAAGCACAACACGTCTTCTTGTATTGTTAGGTTGAGCAGCCATTCCAGGTTGATGCCTTCGTATTCCAAACTAAACTAAACTAAACTTCTTGTATCGGCAGTCTACACCTTTTCTCTGGAATGGTACAAAGGCTTGAAGGGCCTAGCAGGTGGGTCCTTACAGGAAATCCTTGAAGAGGTGTGCATTGCAAGACAAGATCCAGCCATATGCCGACCTGGATTGCGTACACAAAACACCACAAACATAAAAAAAGGAATAGACAGCATGAAGAGGACAAGGGTCAGTTACACTTATTCAGTAAACTTCCCCCTTTCCAGGTTCCCCTTAGACTTCTTCGTTAAAGCCCGATCGAACATTTATATAAAAATACAGAAAAAAGTATGAAACCGTCTGGTGCAAATAAAATTGAATCAAACGTTTCCGAGGGAGACGGAGGAGGGACCTCATCCTTGTGGTGGTTACATGCGAGAGGTGGCGAACGAGATACCCTTGGCTTCTGCGTCAGCGACAGAGCAAGTAGGCTGCTCTCTGGCAAGCTTTTGGGCTGCGGCCTGCTCCTCTGGGGTACCGCTCTCGAGGAACACGCCAGTCACCTGTGCATTACATCATGAAACAGTCGCATGACAAG
>Ga0307947_1001136_pt1 | contig 20541 bp, 23 predicted proteins | sample OrgLakmetagen232_FD_201840 | JGI IMG/M metagenome (GOLD analysis project Ga0307947, IMG submission 201840) | Saline water microbial communities from Organic Lake, Antarctica - #232 | ecosystem: Environmental > Aquatic > Non-marine Saline and Alkaline > Saline | place: Antarctica: Organic Lake...
CGCCAGCAAGGATTTGGCACCAGACTCTTCCCGCACCCGGGCAATGATTTCCAGGTTACGCAGAAGTTTGCTTTTATCGATCAGATAATAGGGCGTTTTGAGCATTTTCTTCCCTCAAAAACGCGCAATTATATACGATAAACACTCTTGGTCATTACTTTTGACCTCTGTCTCCACCAACATCCGGTATTCAAGGACTTTTATTATGGAAACACTACTGATCATACTGGCGGTGCTGTTTGTGGCGCTGATCGTTATTCTGCCGCTGGTTGAGAAATATGCGCCGAAAGGTGAATCGCGTGACTATGGCAACCTCACGCGATTCATTTTCCCGCTGATGGCCGTGTTGATTTTGGCGCAAATGATTCGGCATTTCTTTTTCTGAGCCTCAGGGCTTGATAATCATCAGCGCTTTGAATATGGACGGGCACAGCATAGTTTGAAGCAGACACACGAACTGCGTTGTTCAACGGCTAGAGTGCTTGTACGGCAGGCTGTGACTGACTTTAGCCTTCCATCTCCGTTTTATACGCCCCAGAGCTGGCCGCGCCGTTGAGCCTGGCCCGTTTGAGCATGGCGGTCTGGGCAGCGTGTGCGTTGTCCAGTTTTCCGGCCCAAGCCTTCTGTACCGGTTCCTGCAGGGCGCGCCCATAAGAAAAACTCAGGCTCCAGGGTTGCTGGCCAAGGGTGTTCATCGCGTTCAGGTTGAGGGTAGCTTCTTCGGGAGTCTGTCCGCCGGAGAGGAAGTTGATACCCGGAACGGCCGCCGGCACAACCCTGCGTAATACCCGCAAAGTGGCTTCTGCTACTGCTTCCGGAGACGCTTTCGCACACGCTTTGCCGGGCGTTACCATGCTGGGCTTCAGAATTATGGTTTCCAGTTGCACGCGGTGGCGGCGCAGGGCGTTGAAAACCTCCGCAATCACGGCTTCATTTACTTCTGCAGACCGTTCGATGGTGTGGTTACCATCAATCAGCACCTCTGGCTCTACAATGGGCACAATACCTTTGGACTGGCATAACGCGGCATACCGGGCCAGCATTTCAGCGTTGGCTTCCACCGCTTGGTGTGAGGGCAGTATGTCGGAGACGTTGTACACAGCACGCCACTTGGCGAAACGGGCGCCCTGGTTCTTGTAGATTTCCAACCGGTCATTCAGGCCGTCGAGGCCATAGGTTATTTCATCGCCCGGAGCATTGATCAGGGGCTTTTTCCCCGTATCTACCTTGATGCCCGGCACAATTCCCTGGCTTTCCAGCAGCTTGGTGATCGGTACATTATCCAGGCTGTTCCGACCCAGGGTTTCCTCAAAAAGAATCACACCGCTGACGAATTCTCCAAGCCCGGGTGTGGAAAAGATCAGGCTGCGGTACTCCCGGCGTTTATCTTCTGTGGATTCAACACCCACTGCCTCGAAGCGTTTCGCGATGGTTGGGTGGCTTTCGTCCGCAGCAAGAATACCCTTGCCTGGCTGAACAAGATCTTGAATCGTTGAACGTAATTCGGCGTGAATATCCATGCCCGCTCCTATGCCATATTGAATGTTGTAATCTTTTTCGGTTTTCTTTGCTCAACAGTATAGTCCGTTCATTCGCCGTGGATGCTGACATGCCGTTTTCGGTGAAATGTCCACTGGATAATTTGTATGGCATGCACTTTTTCCCGATTGATTTCAAAGCTGGCGGCAACCGCTCTGATGAGGGGCTGCTGGTAATGAACCATGAATACATCAACCAGAAAGCCCTGCACCCTGACGGCCCACCTATAACCAGAGTGGCATGCGCCCGGCCGATGAAGTGCGCAAGGAAATAGCCGCGCACGGCGTGTCGGTGGTGCATATAAAGCAAGACGGTGCGGGCACCTGGGACATCGTGTTTGGAAGCCCTTTCAATCGCCGGGTGACGGGCAATACAGAAATGGATATCCGCGGGCCGGTTCGTGGTTACCAGAAGCTGTCAACCCGCTTCAGCCCGAATGGCACCCAGACACGGGGCACGCTGAACAACTGTTCGATGGGCCCTACGCCCTGGGGAACCTACCTTGCGGCGGAGGAAAACTGGCACGGCTACTTTGCGAACGGCTCGCAAACGCAGCCACGGGAGCAGACCCGTCACGGTGTTGGTAGTGCTACCCGCTACGACTGGGAACTGGCCGACGGTGGCGAGGATCAGTACATTCGGTTCAACATTACTCCCGCGGCCGCAAGCGCTAAAGACGACTATCGGAACGAAGCAAACACCTTCGGTTATATGGTCGAAATTGATCCGTTTACGCCGGAAAGCAAACCTCAGAAACGCACAGCTCTGGGTCGATTTGGGCACGAGGGCGTCATTTTCGCGCCGGTTGAAGAAGGTAAGCCGGTTGTCTGCTATTCCGGTGACGATTCCCGCTTTGAGTATATCTACAAGTTTGTTTCTTCACGGCCCTATTATGCGGCAACCGCCAGCGGCTATCTGCTGGATGAAGGCACCCTGTATGTCGCACGTTTTAATGAAAATGGCTCGGGCGACTGGCTCTCGCTGTCGCTTGATAACCGGGATTTTGCGGCCCGCGTGCAGGCTGCACAAGGTTCATCGGTGGGTGCTGTTCCGTTCGAGGGCTTTGAGAATCAGGCGGATGTTCTTCTGAATACGCGCCTCGCCGCCGACATTGCCGGAGCGACGCCGATGGACCGCCCGGAATGGGGCGCGGTAGACCCGAACACGGGTGAAGTCTATTTCACCCTGACCAACAACTCGCAACGCACGGAAGAGCAGGTGAATGCGGCCAACCCCAATGCAGAAAATCGCACGGGCCACATCATTCGCTGGAGTGAGGCCGATAATGACTTTGCCGCGGCTGAATTTCAGTGGGATATCTTTGTGTTTGCCGGGGAGCAGGGTACAGAGACGATCGTAGATGGGAAAGTTGTGGTGTCGCTGACGGATGACAATATCTTCAACAGCCCGGATGGCCTGTGGTTTGACTACAATGGCCGCCTCTGGATCCAGACCGATGGCTCTGATGCTGCGCCTTACCAGAACAACATGATGCTGGCGGCCAACCCCGCAACCCGGGACATCAGGCGCTTTTTTGTGGGGCCTCAGGGTTGTGAGGTAACCGGTGTTGTGACTACGCCGAACGTTAGAACCATGTTTGTGAATATTCAGCATCCGGCTGGTGACTGGCCCTTTGGCACCGAAGGCGATCACCCGCGGGATGCGACCGTCATCGTTACCCGCGACGACAACGGGGTGATCGGCGCCTGAGCGCGCGGCCCGACATAGACAGGCATAAGGCGGCGAAAACAAGATAGGGGACAGATTTCAAATCTGTCCCCTTCTTCCTGGATCCTTTTGGAACAGCAACTTTCGAACTTTATTTCGTCATACGTCGCCGTTTTTTATGAATGCCTTCAGTGCCACGGCGTTGTTGTGTTCCGTGTCCTTGGCGGCGAACACCAAGGTAAGTCGCTTGTGCTGCTGAACGCATTGCTTGAGTTCTGTAAGCGAATCATTGTCTGCAGACTTCAATTCTTCCAGGTAGCGTTTCTGAAATTCTTCCCATTTCTCTGGATCGTGATCGAACCATTTTCGAAGATCAGTAGACGGAGCAAGCTCTTTCAACCAGTTTGAGATATTCGCATCGTCTTTGCTGACGCCGCGGGGCCATATACGATCTACCAACAGGCGCGGCCCGTCGGAATTAGCTGCGTCCTCGTAGGCGCGTTTTAGGCGAATTTCTGTCATGGCATCTTCCAACAGGCTTTTATGTGATGATAAGGGGCAAATCTTAATTTACTATTTCAATGGCCGCTGATCTGGCGTAATCGGAAGTGTCGTATATACTCTGGCATTCAACAGTAACAATAATAGGTGGTGCTCATGCTTCTTTCACACGCTTTTGGATTATTCACGAAACCGGGCGCCGAATGGGCTGCCATTCGTAACGAGCACGAAACACCCCGCCGGCTTTACGTTGCCTACGTCGTGATTCTGGCGGCGATAGCGCCGATTTGTGCTTATATATCAACAGCTATTTTTGGTTGGAAAGTGGGCAGCGAAAGGATTGTCAAGCTGACCGAAATCAGCGCGGCCCAACTCAGTGTGCTAACGTATGTTGCCATGCTGGTGGGCGTTTTTGCACTGGGTTATGCCGTGAACTGGATGGCTAAAACCTACGGGGCTAAAGAAGAGATAACGCCGTCTAACGGCATTGCACTGGCGGCTTATTCCTGCACGCCGATGTTTCTGGCAGGCTTCGCTCTGCTGTATCCGGTGCCCTGGTTCAATGCGATGGTATTTTTGGCGGCCGCCTGCTATGGCGCTTGGTTGATGTACGACGGGCTTCCCATCGTAATGGGTATTGATCAGGACAGAGCCGTATTTTATGGCGGCGCACTGCTAACCGTGGCTCTTGTTATTCTGGTTGCTACTCGGGTGGGTTCGGTGATTATCTGGAACTTCGTTGCGACCCCTGTTTTCGTGGGGTAACGCGACTTACCATTGGGTTAGGTTGTCACGAGTGCATTGGGGCCCGAAGCTGAAAACTTCGGGCCCCAATGCGTTAGGGCAAAAAGAGGTTGCGAACCTCACGTAAGCAGGCTTGATGGCCTTCCATGGCCCGGTCTGTTACGAATCTAGTTTCTCAGTCTTCCCGGGTATCAATATTCCCGTCTTTATCGGAAATGACAATTTCAACACGACGATTTTGCTGGCGCCCGGATGAGCTATCGTTGCCAGCGACCGGGTATTGCTCGCCGTAGCCTTTGCTTTCAACCCGACGGGACGATATGCCCTGATTTACCAGCGCGTTGCGTACCGATTCGGCGCGTCGCTCCGACAGTTGCTGGTTGTAAGAGTCGGCACCGGTGCTGTCTGTATAGCCTTCGATCCGCACCCGACGGTTCTCGTATTCGCGCATGAATTGGGCCAGGCGACCTACGGTCTGTTCGCCGGCGGATTTCAGGTCAGCTTGGTTGAGGTCAAACAGTACATCCCCAAGTGTAAGCACCATACCGCGATCGGTCTGTTCCGCCTGCAGTTCGGCCATTCGCTGGCGCAGCGCTTCAATATTACGATTTACTTCTTCGACCGCCTGGCGGGCCTTGGCGGTTTCAGCGCGGGCTCCGGCTAACTGCGCATCTACCGAGGCTTGTTGCAGCAAGCGCTCGGCGTTCTGATATTCTTCTTTTTCTATCAGATCTTTGGCGTCGGCGACTTTATTCAGGTTTTAACCACTTGGCAGGCGGTATTATTTGGCTGCTGCCCGTGCGGTTTTAAGCCAGCTGTTATAAATGTCGTTTAAAAGCACTGGCTCGTATTGCCGGGCATCGGCGGCAACAGCTTGCTTCAAGGCTGACTCGGCGCTTTGCAGATCGGCATCCGGGCGTTCACCGGGGCTGGCACAGCCGCCCAGGGCCAGGGCGAGGCCCGCTAGCAAGGCAACTTTGCCTGAGCGAATTGTTGTTGAGCTATGTTTTCTCATACGTAATCTCCTATCAGGGATATGCAAAGGATGCAGAATTAAAGCGATGTGCATCTAATTGAATCTTGGCAGCCGATTGGCGATACAACATGACTGATTGGCAACAATGGTGGCGCTGGGTAGTGTGTAGGCTGCTGACTTGGAATTGATTGAAAAGAGGGGAGATACACACAGTTATGACTTCGTTATGGACAACCATTGTATTGGCTACGGCCGCTGGCGCAGCTATTCCGATGGGCGCTTTACTAGGCAGAATTGAACACATTGGCCCCAGTTGGCTGGAAAGCGAATTCCGCCACGCGGTGATTGCATTTGGCGGTGGTGCATTACTGTCGGCGGTAGCGCTGGTGCTGGTGCCAGAAAGCGTTGACCTGCTAAGTGGCTGGTGGATTGCGCTGGCTATGATTATGGGCGGGCTGGGATTTGGCTTGCTGGATGTAGTGCTGGCAAAGGCTCAGGGCTCGGTGTCGCAGTTGATTGCGATGCTGGCGGATTTCATACCGGAAGCGCTGGCGCTGGGGGCTATGTTTGCGGTGGGCGGCCAGGGTGGCATGCTGCTGGCGCTGTTGATTGCGGTGCAAAATTTCCCAGAAGGTTTTAATGCCTACCGTGAAATGACCGCGGCGGATGATCCGGCCACCATTCACCGTGGCCGCAAAGCCCAGGGTATCGAAGGTAAAAAGGTGTTGCTGATATTCTGCTGCCTGGTGCCTTTGGGGCCGGCGGCAGGTGTTGTCGGGCACGTCTGGCTGGCGCAATACGATGAGGTTCTGGACTTTATTATGCTGTTTGCGTCTGGCGGTATTTTGTATCTGGTGTTTCAGGACATTGCTCCGCAGGCAAAGTTAGAAAAACACTGGCTGCCGCCTATGGGCGCAGTTCTAGGGTTTTTGTTCGGGGTGTTGGGCCAATTGGCGGTAGGTTGAAAAAAGCCCGGTCAGCAAAGGAACTGACCGGGCTTTTTTATCGGAATGCGCGGAAAACCTCGGCCTTCAGGCCGGGGATGAAGAGCGCGAACACCGCAGGTGTCCCTCTCGTTAGCAACATTCTCATTCCGGCGTTTGCTGCTGCTCAATGTACTGGCGAATAATGCTAATGGGTGCACCACCACAACTGCCAGCGAAGTAAGACGGCGACCATAAGGCATTACCCCATAACTTTTTCTTAATGGTTTCGTGCTTTTTCTTCCGAATCATTCGGCTTGAAACACCCTTGAGACTGTTTGCCAGTTTGGATACAGATACCTTTGGTGGATAAGTCACCAGTAATCTCAGCCGTGAACACGCCGCGACGATATTTCGTCACAAATACCAAATGAACGTGCATCCTGAAAACGCAATGCCGCCCGTGCCTAATATCATTGTTTTTTTCCATAGACCAACTATAATTCAGCGATGAAACGCCTTCAAGCATTCAAATTTCAGATTGAGCCAAACGGTGAGCAAATCCGCGCCATGCGTCAGTACGCTGGTAATGCTCGCAAGATTTGGAATTTGGCTTTGAATCGTCAGCAAGAGCTACATACGGCCGGTGAAAAATTCACCAACAGCTTTGGCATGAATAATTGGCTGCCAGCGTGGAAGCAGGAATTCTCGTACTTGTGCGACTCTCCCTCACAAACACTACAACAAGTCACAAAAGACCTGGCCGCTGCGTACAAGAACTTCTTTGAGAAGCGTGCCGATTTTCCACAATTCAAGAAAAAAGGTAGGTCGTCAGACAGCGTTCGCTTTCCGCAAGGTTTCGAGATTGACGAAGCCAATCGACGTATTCGACTCCCAAAGCTAGGCTGGATTCGTTACCGCAATAGCCGTGGCATCATCGGACTGGCAAAGAACATCACCGTTTCCTGTGTGGCTGGCAAGTGGTACGCCAGCATTCAGACCGAGCGCGAAGTTGGGCAGCCAATACATCCATCAACGTCGATAGTCGGCCTCGATGCGGGTATCACGCTATTCGCGACGCTCTCTGACGGCACGATGTTCGAGCCGGTCAATGCGCTGCGTACCCGCGCTGCGAAGATGGCAAAGTATCAGCGACGCATGAGCCGCAAGGTCAAATTCAGCCGCAATTGGAAAAAGGCGAAGGCCCGTATCACCAAGTTGCATCAACGGGTTGCTCATACCCGCAATGACTTTCTCCACAAGACCTCGAACATCATTAGCAAAAACCACGCGGTGGTCGTCATCGAAGATCTGAACGTCACGAATATGAGCAAGTCAGCAAGCGGCACACTTGAGGCACCAGGACGAAGCGTAAACGCCAAATCCGGCCTTAATAAGTCGATTCTCGATCAGGGCTGGGGCGAGTTCCGCCGCCAGTTGGAATACAAGCAGGCGTGGCTGGGCGGTGAAGTGTTTGTCGTCAACCCTCGTAACACCAGCCGGACGTGTCCGGCCTGCGGTCATATTTCCGCAGAGAATCGCAAGACTCAATCGCAATTCGAGTGTGTCGAATGTGGGTATGCTGAAAATGCAGACCTCAACGCGGCCGTCAATATTCTAAGGGCAGGTCATGCCCGGTTAGCCTGTGAAGTGAACGGTGCGGTAATGCCGTCAGCAACAGGAACCCACCGAAGCGACTCAGGGATGGCTCAATGCCGTGCCTGAGCGCAGTAGGAATCCCCGTCCTTCAGGGCGGGGAGGATGTCAACGGTGAATGTTTTGTTGGCCACAATGCGCTGGGTATTAACACGGAAGCCGTAGTTGGAACCGTCTGGCAATTTGGTGTTGATTTCATTACCGCCTTCACCCGGCGTGTCATTAGCCTGAACGCTTAAGCTGGAGGCTAATGCTACGGCTAGCAAGCCTTTCCCGGCTTTCTTCATCCATGATGAGTTCATGTTGCTTTCCTGTTTAATAGTATTGTCTTCATAGTTTACAGGTTGGCTTCCGCAAACTCCGCCAATGCCGAACGGGGCACGCCTTGCAGGTGTATGTGGCCACCGTGGCGAAACGTTTTGAAGCGTTCGGTCATGTAGGTCAGGCCGGAGCTAAGAGCGCTCAGGTAAGGGGTGTCAATCTGCGCCAGATTACCCAGGCAGATCACCTTGGAGCCGTTACCGGCGCGGGTGATGATGGTTTTAATCTGGTGCGGGGTCAGGTTCTGGGATTCGTCAATAATGATCAGGCTGTGCTGGAAGCTGCGGCCCCGAATGTAGTTCAGGGATTTAAAGTGCAGGGGCACTTTGCTGAGAATGTAATCCACGCTGGCGGTCATGTTCTCGTCGTCTTCGTGCAGCGCCTCCAGGTTGTCCACAATGGCGCCGAGCCAGGGTTCCATTTTTTCTGCTTCGGTGCCGGGCAGAAAGCCGATGTCTTCGTCTAACCCCTGGGTGCTGCGGGTAGCAATAATACGTTTGTAGAGTTTGCTGGCCACGGTCAGCTCAATGCAGGCCGCCAGCGCAAGAATGGTTTTTCCAGAGCCCGCGGCGCCGGTCAGGTTCACCAAGTGAATGTCTGGGTCTAGCAGCAGGTTCAGGGCAATGGCCTGATAGATATCGCGGGGAATAAGCCCCCAGACTTCTTCGTTCATCAGGTCGTGCTGGTGCAGGTCGCGAATGACCAGGTAGTCGTCGCCCAGCTCGCACACTTTGCCCACAAAGCCCTGTTGGTCCAGCACAAACTCGTTGATGTTCAGCCGCGCCAGTTCGCCTTCGCGCTTGAATCTGTGCTCGGTGGCGCCATCGCGTTGTTTGGTTTCCACTTTGCTGATGGTGTCCCAGAACGAACCGGGGAACTCGGTATAGCCCCGGGGCAGCATGCCTATGTCGTCTACTAGCTGGTCGTTGTGGTAAACCTGAGCTTCTACGCCAAAGCCGCGGGCTTTCAGCCGCATGTTGATGTCGTTGCTAACCAGAATGATGTCGCGGTTGGTGTGGCGTTCCTGCATGGCGGCCAGGCTGTTGATGATTTTGTTATCGTTCAGGTGCTCGGGCAGGGCGTGGCCGCTTACCGATTCCGAACTCATCAGGATTGACAGCGTTCCCATGGGCTCTGCTTTTTCGCCCCGTGCAATAGGCACACCGCTTTCAATCTGCTTCGGGCTGGCGTCGCCTAACAGCCGGTCGATGGTGCGAATGGCCTGGCGACAATCGGCCGCTACCGTCTGCTTGCCGGATTTCAGGCTGTCGAGCTCTTCCAGCACAGTCATCGGAATGATCACCTGGTGCTCTTCAAAATTCAGCAGGGCGTTGGGGTCGTGAATCAGGACATTGGTGTCTAATACGTACATCTTGAGGCGGTCTTGCGATGCTGGGGGCATAAGGGGCAGTACCTCTACAACGGGCGAATCGGATGGCGGATACGGGCTGGCCGGTTCAGTCTTGCATCGCGCAGCGCTGGGTCATATCGCGGTCGGCGATGATCTTAAGAAGATCATAAGTGGTTATGATTCCGGTGATTTTTCCATCAAGGGTGACAAATATACGGTGCAGATGCTCGGCCATCATGGTTTTGGCAATTTCGCGCACCGGCGTGTCTTCGTCAACCGACAGCAGAATGGGGGTCATTATGTCTCTGACCTCCACCGGCAGTTTGCCCATACCCTCGTAAATAACCATGCGCAAGCGACGGGCCTCGCGGGCTTCGTCTTCCGTCAACTGGGCCTCGGTTTCCGGGCGGCTGGCGTTCCAGCGAAATTCGGTAATATCTTTCAGGGTGACAATGCCGATGATGTCGCCGCTACCGTCGGTAACCGGGCTGCCAGCGATTTCGTTGTCGGTCAGAAAGCGGGCCAGCCTGTCCATAGTCCAGGACTGGGGCACCGCTTTGATACTCGGGGTCATTATCTCGCGTGCAAGCAACAGCATGGTTCAGGCAGCCTATTTTTAAAAGTGAGTAAAAGCTTAGCCCGAACCCTTGCCGGCGTCACTTCTCGGGCAGCGTTACGTTCAGTTCAAGCACCGAACAAGTGTCGGTGCGGTCTATCTCTACTTGTACCATGTCGTCGCTGATGTCCACATACTTGCGGATAACCGCCAGCAGTTCCTGCTGCAGCGCCGGCAGGTAATCCGGTTGTTTGCGGTGGCCCCGCTCGTGGGCCACAATGATTTGAAGCCGCTCTTTGGCAACATTGGCGGTGTTGGTTTTTTTGCTCCTGAAATAGTCCAAAAAACTCATTTGCTAGCCTCCCTTGAACATCCGTGAAAAGAAGCCCTTCTTCTGGGCTGTCATAAAACGGTGTTCCCGTTCTTCTCCTAGCAGGCGCGCCACGGCATCATCATAAGCCTGGCCAGCGTTGCTTTCGGTCTCCAAAATAACCGGAAGGCCCTGGTTAGAGGAGTTCAGCACTATTTGGCTTTCCGGAATAACACCCATCAGCGGTATCGCCAGAATTTCTTCTATATCGGCCACCGACAGCATCTCGCCACGCTCTACCCGTACCGGGTTGTAACGGGTAACCAGCAGATGTTCTTTTACCGGGTCCTGGCCCTTTTCGGCGCGGCGCGACTTGCTTTGCAGAATGCCTAAAATGCGGTCAGAGTCGCGCACGGAGGACACTTCCGGGTTGGTGACTACAACGGCTTCATCAGCAAAGTACAGGGCCATCTGGGCGCCGTGTTCGATACCGGCTGGCGAGTCACAAACGATGTAATCGAAGGTTTGTGCCAGCTCGTTGATGATCTTTTCCACGCCTTCTTTCGTCAGCGCGTCTTTTTCCCGGGTTTGCGATGCCGGCAGAATGAACAGGGTGTCTACCCGCTTGTCGCGGATCAATGCCTGGTTCAGCGAGGCTTCGCCCTGAATCACGTTAACGAAGTCGTACACCACCCGGCGCTCGCAGTTCATGATCAAGTCCAGATTCCGCAGGCCCACGTCAAAATCGATGACCACGGTTTTATGACCGCGTTTGGCTATGCCGGTGCTGATCGAAGCGCTGGTGGTGGTTTTGCCAACGCCGCCTTTTCCTGAGGTTACTACAATAATTCTAGCCAAAATTTGGTTCCCGCATTGCGATGTCGTGGTTGTCGAGGCCTGGTAAACCGGTTACTGCTGGCAAATCTAAGCCTGATCAGGCCTTTTCCAGTGGCGTTACCACCATCAGATCGTCCCTGAGCTGAAGTTGCACGGCGCTTTTCCAGCCGCTGCCCTGCAAGTCTTCAGATATTTTATAATGTCCGGCGATAGACACAAGCTCTGCTTCTAATGACTGGCAAAAAATACGCGCATTTTCGTCGCCGTTCACACCCGCCATTGCGCGACCGCGCAGCGGGCCATACACATGAATATTGCCGGCTGCCATCACTTCGGCACCGGGCTGCACCGGCGCCAGAATCACCAGGTCACCCTCTGCGGCACAAACCTGCTGGCCGGAACGTACCGGCTGGCTGATGATTCTGGCGGGCACCGCCACCACTGGCGCAGGTATTGGTTTTGCGATGGGTTCGGGGGGAGGCGCCTCGGTGGCGTGATCTTTATCGCGCGCGCTGGTGCCGGGTATTAATGCCAGCGACGCACCGCGGGCCATGCGGCGGTGGTTTTCATTGCCACCACGCACGCCCACTACATGAATATTGTGGCGCCGGCAGGTGCCAATAATGCTGAAAAAATCCAGATTACTGTCCATACCTTCGTACTTTTCAAGACTTATAATCAGCGGGACGTCTTTGAAGAAGCCGGGCGCCTGGCTGATTTTGTCCCGCAGCGTGGCTTCAAATTTTTCGCTCTCGAAATAATAAAGCTCCAGAGCTGTCATCGACACACTGGCGCTTTTCAGCTGAAAGCCCTGTTTAACGCCGGTGGTTGGGGTGTCGGTCATTAATGGTGATCCTGCTTTGGGCCGCTCTGATAGCGTTGTTTCCATTCATCGTAGGGCATGCCGTAGATAGCTTCGCGCGCTTGCGGGTCAGTCATATTTACACCCTGCTCCTGTGCCGCGGCAAGATACCATTTTGACAGACAGTTGCGACAAAAATCGGCCAGGTTCATCAGGTCCTTATTTTGCACCTCGGTGTGTTCACGCAGGTGGCTAATAAGGCGGCGAAAAGCGGCCGCTTCCAGCTCGGTGCGCTGGACGTCTGAAATGGACTGATTCATGGTATAGATAGCCTTTTACGATGTCCGAAAGATGGATAGAAATTCATGCAATGCGGCTTTATAAGCGGCTTGCCGCAGGCAATCCTGACATTCTCAGCAACTGGCGGTAAGATACAAGGCTGTATGCATATACAGCGTGCGTGGCAAAGCGGGGTTTTATGTCTCAACGCAAGATAATTCACGTAGATTGCGACTGCTTTTACGCCGCCGTGGAAATGCGTGATGATCCTTCCCTAAGGGATGTTCCTCTGGCGGTGGGCGGGCAGGGTGGCCGTGGTGTGGTTACCACTTGCAATTATCAGGCCCGTGCTTACGGTGTGCGTTCGGCGATGCCGGGCGGCGAGGCCAAGCGCCTGTGCCCGGGCCTGGTGACCGTTCCGGTGGATATGCCGCGTTATCGGGCGGTGTCGCAGCAGGTAATGGCCATATTACGTGAACTGACTGATTTAGTAGAGCCGCTGTCGCTGGATGAAGCCTTTTTGGACGTGTCTGACGTTAGCGAGCACCAAGGCAGCGCTACGCTGATTGCCCGTTACTTGCGTGAGCAGGTAAAGCAGAAAACCGGCATTGTTATCTCGGCCGGTGTGGCACCCAATAAATTTCTCGCAAAAATTGCCAGCGATTGGGAAAAACCGGACGGCCTGTTTGTTATTCGGCCCCAGGATATTGCTGGTTTTGTGGTCAAATTACCGGTGCAAAAGCTGTTTGGCGTAGGGCAGGTAACCGCGGGCAAGCTTCACGCTATGGGCGCTCAAACCTGTGGCGACCTGCAAAATTTGGGCGTGGAAATTCTGATAGAGCGTTTCGGCAAGCAGGGTTACCGCCTGCACGAAATGGCCCACGGCCGTGACGAACGCCCGGTGGTAGTGTCGCGCATTGCCAAATCCTTGAGCGTTGAGCGCACCTTTGCACAGGATTTGCCAGACAAAATCGCCTGTGATGCCGTGCTGGTGAATCTGCTGGACGACTTGCACAAGCGCCTTGCCCGCAAGGCTGATCGCAAGCCCTTGCACAAATTGTTTGTGAAAATTCGCTACAGCGATTTTTCCACTCACACCTTGGAGCGGGTGCGTGAATCCGCGGCGCTGCCCGCTATCGCAGACTATCAACAGTTGTTGGATGAACTGATGACCGACACTCAGCGGCCGGTGCGACTGCTGGGAATGGGGGTAAGGTTTCGGAATGATGAGGCACCGGTCACACAACTGCGGTTGTTTGACTGACCAGGCAATAAACGATGACGAAGACGCCTGCCTGAATCTGAAGTGGACCTTCTGAAACCGCTGAATTAGCCTGGCGGGACAACCGATTACTGATCTGACGCATTGTTTGGCCGTGCTGCCCGTGTGATGATTCTGTTAACAGAATTCATTATGGGTTAACGGGAACCGGAAAATGGCCGAAGATTGCACGATGCGAATGGACGACGCAGACGCCTGCGTCGAAGAAGTAATCCGCCGTGTTGGTAACAAGATTATTCTTGGTTTGCCTCTGGGTTTGGGCAAGCCCCTGCGCTTTGTAAATGCCCTCTATCAGCGCGCCAAGCGCGACCCCCAAATCGAACTGCACATTTTCACGGCCTTGTCGCTGGTCAAACCCAGTGGCCGTTCGGCCCTGGAAAAGCGCTTCCTCGAACCTTTTTCAGAGCGCTTGTACGGCGCTATCCCGGATCTGGAATACGCTCTGGATTTACGGGCCAACAAACTGCCGCCGAATGTGAAAGTGTCGGAATTCTTTTTCAAGGCCGGCAGTTTTATGCACAATTCGTCGCAGCAGCGCCACTATATCAGCCTGAACTACACTCATGCGGTGCGCGATTTGATGGCCATGGGTATCAACGTGGTGGCTCAAATGGTAGCGCCAGGTGATCAAAACGGTGAACCGGGGCAGGTGAGCCTGAGCTGCAATCCGGACCTGACCCTGGACATTATCCCGCTTTTGCGTGCGCGCCAGCGCGAAGAGGGCGTGCCCACCGTATTGGTGGGTGAGTTGAACCGGCATTTGCCCTGGCTGGGCCGTGATGCCCAGATGGCCGAAGCCGATATAGACGTGGTTCTGGCGCAACCGCAAAGCGACTACCCGATGTTTCCGGCGCCACAAATGGCCATTAGCCCGCCGGACCATCTGATTGGTTTCTATGCCAGCACCTTGGTAAAAGACGGTGGCACGTTGCAGGTGGGTATCGGTTCCCTCGGGGCTGCACTGATCAACAGCACCCTTTTGCGCCACCGTCATAACGACGCCTGGAAGCGCTTATATCAGCACCTGGACATCGCCGCCCGCTATCCGGCTGTCGATGGTATTGGTGGCACCGGCACGTTTGATCAGGGCCTTTACGGTTGCAGCGAAATGATCATTGACGGCTTTATGCACCTGTTGGAAGCCGGGGTGTTAAAGCGTGAAGTGTTTGCTCACCAAGGGCTGCAGGAGTTGCTGAACCGCGGTGACATTAGCGCGCAGATCAACCTGGATACACTTGATGTGTTATTGCGTGAACACATTATTGCCTCGCCGCTGAGGCCCCAGGATCTGGAGTTCCTGCAGCGATTCGGGATCGTTCATTCTGAACTGTGTTTGCAGGATGGCCAGCTTAGCCTGCAGCAGCGCACCGTGCCTGCCGACATCAACCACCCCGACACCCGCCGGCTGCTGCAAGACGGCGGCTTGGGTGACAAGCTGAGCGACGGTGTGGTGATGCACGGCGGCTTCTACATCGGCCCCGAATCTTTCTACCAGGCACTGCGTGACCTGTCGCCACAGCAGCGCCAGCGCATCTGCATGACCAGCGTGAACTACATCAATGACCTGTACGACCACCGCTTTGGCAATCAGGCGTTGAAAACCGCCCAGCGCCAGCACGGTCGCTTTATAAACATCACCATGATGTACACCCTGGCGGGCGCGGCGGTGTCTGACGGCCTGGAAGACGGCCGCGTGGTCAGCGGCGTAGGCGGTCAGTACAACTTTGTGGCCATGGGTATGGAATTAGCGGGTGCGCGTTCCATTTTGTGTTTACGCAGCACTCGCAAAGCGGCTGGCAAAGTATTGTCGAATATTGTGTTCAGCTACGGCCATTGCACCATCCCTCGCCACCTGCGGGACATTGTGATCACCGAATATGGCATTGCCGATTTGCGGGGCCAGTCTGACGAGCAGGTATACCTGCGGCTGATCGCGATTGCCGACGCCCGCTTCCAGGCCGGCCTTTTGCAACAGGCGAAAAAGGCCGGCAAGGTGGCGAAGAGTTTCAAACCGCCAAAAGCTTGGGCCGATAATACGCCGGCACACATTCACAAAGCCTTGGCAGCGGTGCCGGGCAACAACCGTTTTCCACCGTTTCCCTTTGGCTGTGACTTTACCGCTGAAGAGTTGGTGATTGCTAAAGCACTGAAACGGATACAGGCTGAAACCGCCACAGGTCGTGGTAAACTTATGACCCTGGTGCGGGCCGTCCGTACCCGCGACGACCAAAGCCGTTTCCAACCGCTGCTAGAACGCATGCAACTGGCCGCGCCGAAAGGGGTGCGCCAGAAGCTGGACCAGCGGTTATTGATTTACGGCCTGCAATTGACCAATACACCCCAATAAGAGCAATGACGCAACCTATGCAAGATTCTTCTCCTACAATTGACGTGTTCACTGTTCACTATGTACTTAAAAACGCCGTTGGTGAGCTGGTAGATACCTCAGAGGGCAGCGAGCCGCTGCATTTTGTGTACGGCAGCCCGGACATTGTTGAGGGTATTCAGCGTGCCGTGAAAGACCGTCGCGTGGGCGACTGCCTGGAAGTCACCGTGCCGCCAGCGATGGCCTACGGTGAACACCGAGCCGATCTGGTGCGTAAAGTACCGCGCTCGATGTTCGAAGGCGTAGAGAACTTACAAGCGGGCATGAAGTTTCAGACCAACACGGGCACCGAGGCGCAGATTGTCCAGGTGATGGGTTTTGACGGTAATTTGGTGCGTATTGATGCCAATCACCCGCTGGCTGGTCTAACCTTGTATTTTGATTTGGAAATTGTTGGCCGCCGCAGCGCTAGTGCAGAGGAAATTGCCCAGGGCCGGCCCTTGTCATAGCCTGAAGTTAGGAAAGACTGTTATGGAACTGACGACTGACGACTGACGACTGACGACTGACGACTGGCGACTGGCGAATCCTGATTGTCGAAGACGACGAACGGCTGGCCAGCCTGACCCGCGATTACCTGCAGAATAACGGGTTTACGGTGTCTATTGAGTCTCACGGTGGGGCCGCTGTAGAGCGTATTCGAAACGAACAGCCAGACCTTGTGGTGCTTGATTTGATGCTGCCCGGCGAAGACGGCTTGTCTATCTGCCGCCGGGTGGGCCGCAATACAGCGGCCCGATACTGATGCTAACCGCCCGAACCGATGACATGGACCAGATACTGGGCCTGGAAATGGGCGCCGATGACTACATTGACAAACCGGTACAACCGCGGGTGTTACTCGCGCGCATTCGTGCGTTGATGCGCCGCGTTGCCGAAAAAAACCAGCCCTTGGTCGGCAGCGGTCTTGTGGGCGAAGGCCCGGTGCGGGTGCAGTTCAACGAGTTGGTGATAGACAGCTCGATGCGCGAAGCCTGGCTGTCTGGCGTTACAGTGGATTTAACCAGCGCCGAGTTTGACTTGCTGTGGTTGCTGGCGAGCAACGCGGGCAGGGTGCTCAGCCGTGAAGACGGCCAGATCCTCGCCCTGAACCTGGCCACGCCTTACAGTGACATCGTGCGCGCCAGTGCGTTGGTTTTTCGCTGGCATCTAGACAGCTCACCGGTTGAACGTCGCCCCGAAACCCTGCGTTATTTAAGCGCGTCATTAGGCCTTGGCGCTTATTTCATTGACACCCGCGAGCGTTTGCCACCCACCGATGTGTTGCAGCAATTAGTCCGTGACGGCCTGGTTCTGTACAGCGCGAAATCCGGAGCGGCGCCGCGCGTGGCATTGCAGCAGGCTGACGGCGAGATAGTGGAGCTGGTGCCGCCACCGCCGTTCAAACCTTGGAGTCTGGTGATTATTTTGCCACTGTGCTTGCTGATTGCAGTGGCGCTGGCGCTGCTGCTGGGGTTTGTGGCACGCACTTGGGACGGGCGTTTGCTAAAGGTTGAATCCGCCGCACTGCGCATTGCCCGAGGTGATTTGGCGGCGCGGGTAGAACCCGGTTCCAGCCTGCTGCAACAGCGCTTGGCGAAAGCTTTCAATAGCATGGCCGAGCATATTCAGCGCCTTGTGCAGGTGCAGCACGACATGATCCATGCGGTGTCCCACGAGCTACGTACCCCGGTGGCGCGCATTCGTTTTGGCGTGCAGATGTTGGCCGACAGCGATAAGTCGCAGCGCAGCGAGGAGCAGTTGCAGGGCATAGACGGCGACATTCAGGAACTGGACGACTTGATAGACGAAATACTGACCTACGCGCGGCTGGAGCAGAGCGAGGCCAAGTTCCTCCTGCAGCAGACATCTGTGCCTGATCTTCTGCGCCAGGTCATTGCCCAGCAGCAGCTCTTGCACCCAACCGTCGTTATGGAGCTGGATGTGGATGGCGCCAGTGAGGCACTGGCCATGGCTGAGGTAGAACCGCGTTATTTACACCGCGCTATCCAGAATCTGGTGGGTAACGCCGCACGCTACGCCAGCCGCCAGGTGCGCGTGCGCTGTCGGCTAGGCAGCGACAATTGCCGCATTGATGTGGAAGACGACGGCCAAGGTATACCGCGCTCTGACTGGGACCGGGTATTTATTGCCTTTTCACGGCTGGATGACAGCCGTACCCGCACCTCGGGCGGGTACGGGCTAGGACTGTCGATTGTGCGGCGCATTATGTACTGGCACGGTGGCCAGGCCTTCGTCGGCATAAGCGCCACCCTTGGCGGCGCTTGCTTTAGCCTTGTATGGCCTCGTGTTCAAACGCAATCAGGTGGTCTGCATCGACCCGCACAGGAACAAGATCACCCACATTGAAATCCAGGTGGCTGCGGAACAGCGCCTCGAACTCGGTAGCTTCGGAACAGCGAAAACGATAGAGCGTGGATGTACCGGCAAAGGTTTTTTCAATCACCTTGGGCCGTAAAGGCGAATGTTCATCGTAAACGATGTCATCGGGCCGAATCAGCACATCGACCGGTGTGCCCGCTTCCCATTTGTAAGCCCGGTTACCGTGAATAACGCCGAGTTCTGACTGTATGGCGTCTGGCCCCAGGGTGCTACCAAGTACAAAGCTACCTTGGCCCACAAAGCTGGCAACAAAACGATTGGTCGGCTCGTGATACAGGTTAAACGGCACGTCCCATTGCTGAATTTGGCCTTTTTGCAGCACCGCCACCTGATCGCACATTGCAAAGGCTTCTTGCTGGTCGTGGGTAACCAGAATGGCGCTGATGCCAAGGGTTTTTAGAATGTCACGCACATCCAGGCTCAGCCGCCGGCGCAAATCTGCGTCCAGATTTGAAAACGGTTCGTCTAGCAAAATCAGCGTGGGTTCTGGCGCCAGCGCGCGAGCCAGCGCAACCCGCTGTTGCTGCCCGCCCGACAATTCGTGAGGGTAGCAGTTGGCAAGATCCTGCAGTTGCACCAGTTCCAGTAATTCAGTGACCTTGCGTTGGCGCTCGGCTTTGCTCAGGCGGTTCAAACCAAAACCAACGTTGTCGGCAATGCTCAGGTGCGGAAACAGTGCGTAATCCTGAAACACCATGCCAATACGGCGTTTTTCCGGCGGCAGAGCGCGGCCGGGCAGGCTGATGGCTTGGCCCTGAAGGCTGATTTTGCCATCGCTAAGTGGCAAAAAACCGGCCAGCGCGCGCAAAATAGTGCTTTTGCCACAGCCGCTTGGGCCCAGCAGGCAGCCAATGTCGCCTTGGTGCAGGGCAAAACTGACGTTCTTCACCACAGCTTCGCCGCCATAGCCGCAGCACAGATTATTGACTTCAAGCAACCAGTCAGACGCGATTGCGGGCTTGTTCATAATCAATCCAGACGTTTAAGAATCAGAAATTCCAGCAAGGCTTTTTGAGCGTGCAAGCGGTTTTCCGCTTCCTGCCACACTACCGAGCCCGAATGCTCCATCATGTCTTGCGAGATTTCTTCGCCGCGGTGTGCCGGCAGGCAGTGCATGAACAGAGCGTCTTTAGCGGCCAATGCCATCAACTGAGGATTAATCTGATAGCTCGAAAACGCCAGTTCACGGGCTTTCTGCTCGCTTTCCTGGCCCATGGAAGCCCACACATCGGTTACCAGCAGGTTGGCGTCGCGGGCGGCGTCTGCCGGCTCGCGCATCACCGTGACATGATTTTTGTGTGCTTCAAATACGGCGGCGTCAGGCTCATAGCCTTTCGGGCAGGCCACGTTCAGATGAAAGCCGAACATTACCGCGGCGTTGATGTAGGAATGGCACATATTGTTACCATCGCCGATCCAGGCCACCGTGGCGCCGCGAATGCTGCCGCGGTTTTCGCGATAGGTTTGCATATCGGCCAGCAGCTGGCAGGGGTGGAAGTCGTCAGTCAGTGCGTTGATTACGGGCGCTGAGGAGGCAGCCGCAAAGCGCTCCACAGTATTGTGGGCGAAGGTGCGAATCATCACCGCGTCGACCATGCTGGAGATAACAATGGCCGAATCTTCAATCGGTTCGCCACGGCCCAACTGGGTGTCGCGGGGTGACAAAAACAACGCCGAACCGCCAAGCTGCATCATGCCTGCTTCGAAGGATACCCGGGTGCGGGTAGATGACTTTTCAAAAATCATCGCCAGCACACGATTTTTCAAGGTGTCGCGGGTAACGCCCTGGTGCCATTCACAACGCAGGCGCGAGCCGTGGTCCAGCAGCGCTTCCAGTTCATCGGGAGTCAGGTCGTTCAGTGTTAAAAAATGTCGTACTGCCATGAAATGGCCCTTACCTCGCTGGAGGCCCGGGTTGCCGGGGCGTCTAGCCTGATGATTGTGGATGTAGAGAAAAAAATAGGGGCAATTATTCTAGCCGCTCTGCGGTGGCATGACAACGATCAGGGCCAGCCGGTGCCCCGTCTT
>Ga0307947_1001137_pt1 | contig 20534 bp, 16 predicted proteins | sample OrgLakmetagen232_FD_201840 | JGI IMG/M metagenome (GOLD analysis project Ga0307947, IMG submission 201840) | Saline water microbial communities from Organic Lake, Antarctica - #232 | ecosystem: Environmental > Aquatic > Non-marine Saline and Alkaline > Saline | place: Antarctica: Organic Lake...
CTCTCACTCACGTGCACACACACACACACACACACACACACACACACACACACACACACACACACACACACACATGCGGCGCACAAATGCACACAAGCACATGCACTAGAAAAAGTGACATTGCACTCACGTACATGCACTCTCATGCACACACGTAGGCAGAAACAACACGTCTCTTGCTGGCGTACGGGAATGTGCCTTTTGAGGATTCGACCTTTGGCTTTGACCAGTGGCAGGTATTGACGTGTTCAATAATTTACAGCAATCAGTGATGGCGTACTTAGATGTCGTTGGGCGCATAAATAGGATGCATAGCTTCGGTTGCAGATAGTGTGTGGCGTTTGTTTGCCTCCAGCAGTGCCCCCTTCTAGCTTGCGGTGTCCTCTCCTACCTGCTCTGCTGTGGAGATGTGCACACACACACACACACCCCATCCTCGGAATCCATTGCATTGTAATCTGCATTGTTGACGCCTGGCATACGTTTTCCACGTTTTGCATGCCAGGTTATAAAAACAAGCATGCCGTATGGTCAGGTGCCAATCCTTGAGGTGCGTCATACACTCTGTGTGCAATTGTGTCTGTGTGTTCACATGCGCGAGTGTGTGCCTGTAACTGCAAGTGTGAGTATAGCATGAGCGTGAGTGTGAGCGTGCATACATGTACGTTCTATCTTCCCCTGGAGGTGGTACCTGATGCTTTAGAATGCAAGACATCCCTTTTTATATTGCTTCGTAATTCTTGCAAACCTTAATGTCTCAGTCTTGGTGCTATATTAGAACTGCTAAATTAAACACTTTGGAGCTCATAATCCATTTCTTGCTTTTTAGACGGACATGAGCATTTAGATGCCCTCCTAATTGCTAGCTGCTAGCTTCTGTGATCACAAGCCAAACAAGCCGACTGCTTTGATCACTCAGGTGGACGGCAAAGTGCTGGCGCAGTCCTCAGCCATTGAACGCTACTGCGCAAAGCTTGCAGGTGAGCTCCGTGTTAAAAAAAAATGTAATTATAAATGGCACCCTTTGGAATCTGAAGGCACGAGGCATGTTTAACGTAGTGCGTTTCTGATGGCATTGTACTTGGCATCAGAATGTGTAGGGTCACCAGCCAGTGATCACTGCTGCGCGAAGCTTGCAGGCACAACTGGCTCCATACACAATGTTGCTTTGTCCTCATACCATTTCGTACCACGTGTTAGATTTCTGTCCATCCCATTGGTCATTATAAAATGCTCATGCAAAGCATGATAAATGATAAACCATATGGGTGGTCCGTGCAGTAGTCTGCAGGCTACTCTGCTATGATGATAATTATTATAACTATATCAGGAGGATGCCGACGCTATTCTTTCGGACGGCACGTGTCAAATTGATTAAAATCTTATATATTTAGAATCCTGACGTCAAGAGCCACTGGCACACATAATACATATGGGTCGATTTGGGGAGGGGGGGGGTAGGTTCTCCAGTGGGGTTTTAGTTTTGGGGGGGGGGGTCTCCAATTTTTTTTCTGGGCCACTTCCACGAAATTCTTAATATATCATCGGAAACTCTAGCTCAAGCCCAGTCGATTGCCACCCTTTTTGAGCAAATTGGGTAATAGGGGGGGTCTGTGGATAATTCCAAAAGCCAGAGGCACGCACGCTCGGGTGCAGGCCGCAGGGTGATTCAAGCCAATAGAGCAGCAATTATCTCCAAACTTCCAGGAATGTGCCAGCATGAGATACATAGTGGAATTCTGAAGAAATGGAAGCAATGTGGGGCCGTGCAAGCTAATTGTGGGTGCTGGTAGGTCATATGTGCATGGGCGCCCGTATCTCAAAATTTGCCCCGTAACTCTGCAACACTTCAGTTTTAGGTCTTAGTGAGTATGCAGATGGATGCAGAATTCAAAAAGGGGCAGATTTGTACCCTTTTTGTCTGGATGGGGGCACTGGAAGGTTTTTTGGGGGGGGGGGGGTTCCCTCAGGATTTCGACCCGAAACGTATACGTGCCTTCCAAAAGTTTTTAATGAACACCCTCCTGCCGATATGGTATTTATGTATTTATATATTAGGTGTTTGGTAATTGTCAGACCCCCCTGGTCAGGTGGAAATCGGCCGAATCGACCTTTGACCTGTCAGATGCTATTCTAGCTCGCACACTGCAATGTTTGCCCTGAAATTGAACATGTATTTAGAGCATGAAAGTAACCATCTTGTAAAATTCCAGCTCCTATCGTGGGCTCTGTGGGCCGCAATGGAGTGAAAGAGTGAGGTCTCTTGTGTGATGGTTGGTCAAGACTCCTGACTCGTGCGCTACCACAGCATCAGACAGAGGCAAACCCCTTCCTAATTGCTTATAGGGGGGGTTGCGTTGTCAGATCAGGAAGCCCGCAATGCAGCTTAATTGCTGCACCAAAGCAAGCATTGATTTTTCTCCATCGATATCTCACCACTTAGACCACGGATTGCCATGATTTAACGCAGGTTGTCATGAATTAGTACAAGCTACACAGCGCAACAAAAATCAGACCAAACGGCACCGTAACAAGCTCAAACGAGCTGTTTTGGCGCCTCATCTTTGGGCGCCTAGTTCGTTGTATTCGCAGACAACAAATTTAATGACCCCAGTTTTTAGTCTGGATCGTGAGAAATTCATTGATATAAGTAAGCTCTTGTGCCCGGACTGCAAAAGTGGTCAAAGAGCATCTCACAGCATACCCACTTTTCAGGGAGGTCTGCCAGGGGGGTCTGGATAATTGTTAAATGGATACAGTTTTCGAATCTGGTTGGGGTTTATTTTCAGCTGCATCCAATCCATCCATCCTGAGTTCATCCATTAAGTGTCCAGACACCCCCGCAATTACTAACCTGGTGCTCACTTCGTTCCTTTGCAAGTGAGGCATTGGTTAGTTTGAGCTTTTCTTGCGGAGACAAACGCGCACAACCATTCATCAGTGCAGACGTGCCCGTTATTTATTATTTATGCGATTTGTGTGCTCTTCTTCCCACGCAGGCCTGGTTTCTGCCGATCCTTGGGCTGCTGCAAAGGAGGATGAGATGGTCGCCTTCCAACAGGTGCTTGCCAGTGCCATGTTTTCCACTTTCAATTAATAAATAATACGTAGTCTACACTGGGAGGCATTTCCAGTCCTGGACGTATGCACATTCCAGCACATTAAATATTTCTCCAAGCACTGAATGAAAGTCGGCGCATTGCATGGGCTTCTGCCTAGTAGCATAGGTAACTTTTTTTGAGTCATGTCTAGGTTTGGCCAGAACCGAATACATACAACGTATATGACTGTATATTTGGTGATTTCCTGCCAGAAATACCGTATATGCACCGTGTATTTATGGTTCTGGCCAACCCTTATCATGTTCATCCCCATTTGGCTGGTCTATGTAGATCAGTGACCGGCGACGTAGCATGCTCTAAATATTCGTCTAGGCATTTAAGACTTGCTGTGCAATTGCGATGTGATGCGTGGTCATGTGAGGCATGATTTTTGAATAGGACTGCACACACAGATTTGGAGGAGTCAGGTGACAAGAGTCACGGAGTAAATGCTGCATGCATCCTGTTTGTCAAGCTGTTGTTTTCATCATCACACGCATTCACATGAGTACACACACACATACACACGAATAGGAGATGATGGATCTGTTCATCCCTGCATACGTCATCAAGGACCCAGAGGCCAAAGCAAAGGCAAGGGCCGAAGTCTGTGCTGGGCCGCTGCAGACCAAGCTGGTGAAGATGACTGAACTTTTGGTGGGTTCCAAATGTTGCGTGTGTGTATGTGTACGTGTGTATTTGTGTGTATGCGTGTGTGTGCGCGTGCGTGTGCGCACGTGCGTGTGCGTGTGTGTGTGTGTGTGCGTGTGTACGTGCGTGGGTGGGTGTACGTGTGTACGTGTGTACATGTGTGCGCGTGGGTGTACGTGTGCGTGCACGTGTGGGTGTGTGTGGGAGGGTATGTGGGTGTGGGAATGTTTTTCCTACTCTTGTCCAATACAGGGATAACACAGCTGAGTGAAAATTGGTGTGTGTCAGGCTTGGTGTGTGTATGTTTGTAATTTATAATATATAATAATGCGGGCACTGCTCCAAACTATTTCTTCACCTTTTCTGTCCTGTGTGTGGTGAGTGATGAGCGAGAGTGGACCTTTTCTGTCCTGTGTGTGGACCTTTTCTGTCCTGTGAGAGTGGATATTTTCTGTCCTGTGTGTTGTGAGTGATGAGCGAGAGTGGACCTTTTCTGTCCTGTGAGAGTGGATCTTTTCTGTCCTGTAAGTGGTGAGTGATAAGTGAGAGTGTACTTGCAGACATGCATAAGTGCATGGCATGTGCCTTATGAAGCTGGACCCTTCAACAAATGATGATTTCCTGGCTTTGTAGCCAAACGCGTTACAGAGGCTGTACCTCATTGATTTGCTGGGTACACATAGTGCCCTTTGTTTTTACAAAAATACATTAATGACCCCTATATTTTTTTACCTACCTGAAGATGACGTACCCCAATTCGCTGCTGTAAAATCTCATGTCTCTCTCGACACGTGTGATCTGTGATCATAAAACAACCAAAGAAATCCCACAGAGATCATCAATGGAGGCAATGTCAACGCCCTTGACATTAATCTGAATCACACGCTCCCAGACTCTCCTGAATTCATTCCTGCAATTCGTGCGCACTGTCTTTTTTCCGCATTTCGACTGCAACAGCTCCCGAGCATTTTGGTTACCACCATCCCAAAGCCCATTCGTGGCCTGACTCCATGTACACAGACTTTTTAACTAATGCCTAGGCCTGTTTCAAGATTACATAATGTGACACTGGCTGGAGTGAGCGCTACCAAGCGCTCCTTCAGATCAAACGACATGCTTTGATTTGGCTGCTCCCGTCACCAAAGGACAGTGCATGAATACAGCCCTCTGATCGGCGTTGGCCGCATGACAAGGCCGTCACAGGAATATCCCTTGCAAGTCCCACTTTACCGAGAGGCTGCTGCAATTGATCTTCTTGTTACGTCACAATGGTTCCTACCTGTTTGCCTCAGAATATCTCTGTTTGCCTTTGTATAACCTACCTCTTTCTTTGTTGATGGATACAGATGGATGTACCTGTTACATCACACTGGTTTCTACACCCCTGTTTGCCTGTATGTCTATCTTTCCTTAATTGGTGGTCAGGGGTACGGTCAGACGTTTAGACCGAGAGACTTTCCGTGTGACCTTGCTGCTTTTAAGTTGCTGCATTTCTACGAACAGTATTGGATGGGCGACGAGAAAGTGGAAGTGTAATGCCTAAAAAAAAAAACTTCCACTTCTCACCACATAGGAGGACAATATAAAGTGGTCTCGATCAAAACTGAAGTGACTAACATGTGAATAAGCCTTAACACAACTCATTCCTTCAGGAGGCTACCGGAGGACAGTTTCTGACAGGCAGCAAGCCAATGTACCCCGACTTCCTTGCCTTCAAGGTGGGTCCTGCATCCCTCCTCTCACTCATGCAGATGGCTGTTGGTGACGGAGGCAGTACTGGTAATGGCTCTCGTCAGATCTGTGGGCGTTTGCTCAGACAAAATGGGATTGGTTCGGGTGCGAGCTCCATTCAAGCCAGATGCATGCTTCTGAGGCTTGCTAGGGAAACAGGAAAATGATGCAACTGTGTCGCCCTTATGGCCAGTTGGTGGGCCGGTAGGCAAGCCAGATGCATGCTTTTGAGGCTTGCTAGGGAAACAGATGCAACTGTGTCGCCCTTGTGGCCAGTTGGTGGGCTGGTAGGCTAGTAAGGGTACTAGTCTAGTCTGGTGAAGGAATCCATACATGCACACTGGCGCATTTAGGGAGACCTGTTTAGGTGTGTGCCAACAGGCACAAGATATGTAATATCATGTCCCTGGTGTGAGCTGCTCCTGCCCTTTTACGGTCCATTCAAATGACAAAACCTGGCTTTTAAAATGCAGGGTGTGTGTGTGTGTGTGCACAGACTGCATATGAGAATGTGTGCTTACAGGCATGTGAAACCCGATTACTAAAGCTAGCGTGTCACTTTGCACTCACACATTGCTGCGCAAGATTGCTAAAGGTATGCCTGTTTCCTATACCCAGCGTTTACCTCTGCACCCTCCCTCTGTTGCGCACGAGTGGCTCAGAAGGTTTTTCTCGCAATACCTTGAATACTATCGTGCTTTGCTGACAGCCTGCGTTTGTTTCCTTCGATGTTTTTTTTTATCCCGTTTCAATGTTTACTCTAATCCCGTCGCACAACTTTCTTGCTCTGCTGACAGCCTGTTTTCTTGCTTTGCTGACAGCCTGCGTTTCTTTCCTTCAATGTATACTCTAATCCCGTTTCAATATTTACTCTAATCCCGTTTCAATGTTCACTCTGATCCCGTCGCATAATACTCTCCAGAATCTATCTGGGCTTGTTGGCGGCAGCATGGACGGAGTTCCAACCACCCTGCTTGACAACCATTCAAAGGTGTGGTTGCATTATGGAGTGTGGTAAACACCGATTGTATTGTCCGTCGGTTCAGGAAAGATGTCAAAATGAGGCGGAAAATTATAAGTCAGGTTGATCACTGCCTGGAAGCCAAGCATAAGATACCCAAGTCAAGACCGGTGACGAAAGTATGGAGACACAGACGTTTTTTTATTACGATTGGCACAGCCAGCTTTCGAAAAAGACAGCACATAAACTGTTAACTGTCAGTTGGCGTGAGCACCTCGGACTTTGTCGCTGTCACTCAACAATAGGGTTGTCCAGAACCATTTATATACGTTATACGCATATATATATATACACTGTATTTTGGTGATTTCCGAGCCAAAAATACGGTATGTACACTGTATATATGTTGTTCTGGCCAACCCTATTGGGTGAATAGGCATGACATCTAAGATCAGTGGCAGTAATGCCCAACCTTTCTTGAGGAATGCCGGAACTTCGCAGCAGAACCTCAAGGTCTTCCTCAAAACTAGTAATAGCAACGAACCTTATCTTTGATTAATGTGGGGAGTGATGTTTCTGTCCCTGCCCATTCTTCCTTTAGTTAAAATAGCTGCCCGTACAGGTAGCACATTGCGCTTTATATATCCATCAAATTGTGAGTGGAGCAATGCTGCACGCCTGGGTTTGTCATATAATATACAGTGACAAATTTCTCCTTGCTGCCCTTTACCCACAAGTATTTTCTCGTAGAAGAAAACATTGCAAGCCATGTATGTCACACCACAGGAAAAATTGACCAAGCTGCGCACAAACCCACTTTGTGTTTAGGGGTTGCAATCAGTGTTGTGCACATACGGCGTCATTCAAAAATGGCACCGTAAATAACGATCGTAAACAACGGCGTTACCGTCACTAAACTGTGACGATTGACGGCGTAATTTACTATTTTCACTGTCAATTTGACATAAATTACGCCGTCAGCGTCATTTACCATTGACGCCGTCAAGCGTCAGGTGCACAACACTGGTTGCAATACTTCGAGATCTGCACCGGCAATGGGATGCAGGGGCCTTCTTGAAGCCACATATCCCACCTTAGCACACGTGCTAAGTATGTTTGTTCTGCCCTTCCTTCTCTCCTTGCTTTGCAGTTAAAGGCATTCCACGACCGAGTTGCCCAGCTGCCCCCCATCCTCAAGTTCTACGAGGGGGTAACTGAGGGAACTCGACTCAGCTACAAGCCTATGTATGCATAGGCTACATATGCCTATGTTGGATTGCTACACTAGTAGGCAGTTGAGGAACAAACAAGAAGCTGTGTTTGTGATGGATTTTTGGTGCTTGAAACGTGTGCCATTGCGTGTAAATTACACTGCGAGCTAACTCTTGCGTCCTTTACAATAAAAGTGAAATTGCTGTGTATGCTAGTTGGGCGTGAAGCTTTAAGACAAGCTGCCCGTTTTTTCATATAAATAGTAGTCCCCCAGCTCTTTTAAGCACTATAGTATGGGTGCTGTAGTTGCCACCCACCCTCAATTCTTATCAGACATTCAATGTTCTCCTCTGCATTGAGGTGGCTGCATGATGTCAAAATGAGTTACAAGGTTAAAGAAAGGCCTTCAGTCAAGAAGTGTGACTGCTCGCCTGCAAATGGATGGCGATTAGTGCATAGAGGAGAAATTAAAGCTTGCTGTTGTTCTGGCTTTAAAATGTAGACACATTATAGGCCTTAGTTTGGGAAAATAGAGATGCTTCTTTCCTGCGGCCAGAATGAACACTCCATCAGACATGCATCTACACTTATAAAAACAAGAAATGCAACGCAAGACTACAACATGAACAACAACAGTCAGGGTGTGGGTCTGGGTGCCACGGCACACAAGAACCCCCCTGCTGACCCAAACTAATATTTTTCTTTCGTGTGTTTGTGCGGTGGGGGGTTGCCTTGTGCGGGCACCTACTTAGCTCCCTCCCTTAATCATGCTGGCTGTGTCATCATCACAACCAGCGGAGTCCAGTCTATTCTGTTCTTTTCCTGTGCAGCGAAATCGCATGGAGATCGACGCAGTTTAAAAGAACGTGCTACTCATCTTGGTTATTATCAGCATCACACGGATCACAGGTAGGAAGCAAACTTTGGTCCCATGTCGCTGTTACAAATAAACGTAGGGTGTGAAGTCATCACAAAGTCTGGAGCGAGCCAGACTGCGATTGATCACGAGGAAGGCTAAGAACATGCATTTGGAAAGGCTGTAAGGCGAATGTGTGACAAGATCCCTCTAACTGGTTTTGGCTCGGTGAACAATATATCAGCTACGCTGTCACGCCCAATCGTTGGCAGCGACGAATCGTGTGACAGAGCAGTGAAGTTGGTTGGCAGTTGAGAGTTTCTTTATGTCTTGTTCAATAAGCTGGATTGGCTGGTCGTTGTGCTGAGTCTTATACTTTGCAGTGACGGTAATTTGATATGACAATGCCTCCTCACTAACCCAAAAGAGGCACGCTTAGGGTTTAGATTAGAGGGGTCTATTAGGGTTTAGGTTAGAGGGGTAGGATAGAGGGCTCTATACCCATAGACAAGCTGTGGGTATGGTTGCTCCTGCACATGATCCTCATTTAATGGGTTAATGCATAATTTCGGCAGTAAGGGTTTCTTTGCTGCTGGCACCGAAGTGCTCCTTCCCTTGGTCAGCTGGATGTGTCATCACTATCAGCGTAGCGTTTTCCTTCTCTCTTAAAGATGGTCGAATTTTGAAACCCTACTGTGCCTGTCACAAATCTTTACTTCTTTTTCTATTCCTGCCACAAGCGCGACGCTGTTGTTGAGCAATGAACATCTTACACCAATTGCAAAGGAAGCAAACATAAAATAATGATAAGGCATTTACCCATTCCAAGCGTATCCGCTCAAAACCACATCAACGCTCTCTGTAGGAAAGCTTTGTTTTGACGCGGCACGCGCTGTCATTGAGCACTAGAAACGGGCAATCAAAAAGGAGGAGTCTTGTCTGTGACTGTAAATCTATCTACCATCCTTCCCTCACTCCATTTGAGTGGTGCTTCCCCTCATGTTGCACTTATAAGGAGAAAGCAGCACATGAACAGGAGAAGGCAACAGGTACAGAGGAGAGAGGCCAAAGGGCGTTTACGTTTGTTAAGAGGTGTTGTATGTGGGTATGTGGTGCACTGAAATTTAAGAGCTGCATACAGCTACTTGGCCAGTGGGTTGCTCATGAGGTAGCCCACCGCGTCCTGGATGGACGATATTTTGTCTGCCTCCGCATCGGGGATTTCCACTCCGAACTCCTCTTCCAGGGCCATCACTAGCTCCACCACGTCTAAACTGTCCAGCCCCAAGTCTTTGTCGAACGTGGCGGACGTGGACACCTGCGGAAGTGTGTTGGATGAATAACATCATTTATTCGTCAAGACGATGAAAAAGGGAGAGTGTGGTCGCACTCTGCAAGCACACAAGCAGTGTGTTTCATGAGTGCCCCATTGTTGTGTCACCGTGTACACAGCTACAACATGGAGCAGCTCACAGGTGATCCTCAGGGGATTTGTGTGTGTGTGCGCCAAAAACATGAACTAGTGCATACCCCAAGTGCACAGAGAGGGACACGCAGCTCCCTTTGCAGACTACGTAGTAGATGAGGGGCATACATTTTGCATTCAGTCATTCATGCTCCAAGCATTCATGCAAAATGCACGGACACTCGATGGCCACGAAGCGTGTGCGTGCGTGTACGTGTCTGGTGGGAATTGCGTGCGTGCATGAAATGGCCTTCCAATTCACTGTTCTCCTCTTCTCTAGCAATTGAGGAAGATGAGGAGCGATGGGTGCTTCCATGTAAGACCGTACCTTGCCAGGATCCACTTTATCAAAGTGCTTGGTTACGTATAGCACACGCTCGGTCACTTTGTCCTTGTCAAGGAACCCGCCTGCAGCGCGTGGCAGGGTGTGTGTCCTTGCTTACGTGAGCAATTGTGTACCACTCTCACCGGCTCAAGAGGTGTGCAAACACAAGCCTGGTACCAGTATGCGTCAGTGTGCTCCTGTCAAGCTCGTGCAATAAACCAACAAGTTCAGCTCACCAGCAAAGCCACGGCTGATGATTTGGGAGAATGAGGGTGCCAGGGCTTGCTGAGAAGAGAGACTAGCAGGGATCCTCAGGTGTTTGAGCACGGCGTTTCGCAAGGGCAGCATGGCTGTGTTAATAACAAATATATATTTAAAGCGATTTAATTATATTGCTAACCTACGCCATTGTGTTCTGAAAGTGGGTTTATGCCGGATGAAATACACACTCACACACACACACTTACACGCACACACTCACACACACACACACACACACACACACACACACTGACACACACACTCAAACGCATATGCACACATATGCACAAACACACATACACACACACACACACACACACATACACACACACACACGCACACACACACATACACGCACTCACAAACACACACACTCACTCACACACGCATACACACACATATGCGCACACGGGCGCGTGCACACACACACACACACACACACACACACACACACACACACACACACACACACACACACACACACACACACACACACACACACACACAAGCTCACACGGGTGCGCACACACACACACTCACACACACACACACACAAACACACACACACACACTCACACACACACATGCACATGTACATTCACTTGCATCCGCACAAATACACACGCTTTAACAAAATTTGATGTTTTTTGTCCTTGCAGCTGGCTGAAGGGAGTCATGAACAAGCCGCATAAATGAGCAGGGACAATGGATGAGTTACAAAAGGAGTTAAAGGCCAGGAAGAGGGTCCTGAAAGTGTAAGTCTCAACGAGCAAACACACATGCACATACACACACGCACGCACGCACACACACATACATAGCACATAGCACATAGCACACTGGACATACACACGCTGGCACACAGCACATCACACACACACTCACAAACACACACTTGCATTTTCATACATACATAACACAATGTACACACACATACACACGTACACAAACACACGCAACACACACAATCAAATACCCTCCTTCTCCTCCTCCTCACTCTCTTTCCTCGACGATAGCTTCAACAAGCGAGAGGAGGACTTTTCGGACAAGCAAGCCTGGGATGATTACTTGGAGGCGTTGGAGGATATTGGTGAGTTCGTTTATTTTTCTAGATAGAGAGCTGCTTGCAGTTAGGGTTGGGGGTGGGTGATGGGCGGTTCAGAAGCTGGAGAGCCTGAGTGCTGTGTTTACGTGTTGCTCACAAGCTTTCTCCTCTTGCTTTCCTGCCCCTGCAGTGTACAATATTTCCAACAGCATAGACGTCCAGCAAACGGAGCAGCGCCTCGTGGAATATGAACGTTCTAACCGAGCCAGTATCATTTCCAACCAGGCCCGTGTGGTGCGTGTGCTGAAAATAAAGGGGGGAAATGCAGCTTATCGTCTTAGGGGCACAGCCAGCATGCCAAAGATGCTGAAGCTAGTTGCAAGGTTTAATGCTATCAAGGATTCTGGTGGATGGAGGGCTGCAGCTGCAAAGGTGTGCAGAAATCACCTCTGACATGGTACAAATAGGGTTTGCAAGAAACGTGTATATAGGTATATATATACACCATATATGACTGCACGTGTGGCAATATCCCAGCTAATAATACTGTTTATTGTTTACACTCCCATCTACCTATGCACATATGTGTGGTTTGGGTCAACCTTAAGTAGAAGGCTACCCCTGTGCCCTACCAAAGGGTGGGCTTCAGTACTTGCAGCTACATTGGATGCGTCGCCATCAATCCCTGTAAGCTGCCGCTATTGCTACTGGTCGCAGTGCTGGTGCTGGTGCTGGTGCCAATTGCGGCATCACCATAACTTCCTGCAGACCGTGGTGCTGAGCGTGCTGCGTACCTCACGTAGTGTGCGACACGAACACTTGCATATTGGGATGATGCTATTTACCCGATGTTCACAGTTTGTATAGGTTAATTATGGATATTTTTAAAACATGATGAGCATTGCGCAGATAGTTGTGCCACCTGTGTGTGCATATTGTGCGTAGTACAGCACTTCATTGATAAGGTACAGACGGCCAAGGCACGCAGGGCCTAAATTGCAAATGCACTTCTTCTTCTTGCAAATGTGTTTACTCTCTTTACTGCACAGCGCACTCACAGGCCGACGAGGCACGCAAGGCCCAAAAATGCAGACGTACATATCGCTCATGCCGGCGCTTACATGTTTGTTTGCGCGTGCACAGGCGGACGAGGCACGCAAGGCTCAAATTGAGGCGCATGGCCAGATGGCTAGCATGGTCGTTGAGGACAAGGTGGCAGCCCCAGCAGCCGGGCCTGCAAGCTACGCACCAACAATGTAAGGGTGTGCCGTTGTGTGCACAGTGTTCCCCCAGCACCAGGAAACAAATTACAAGCTTCCCTGCAGACCGTCACACAAAGAAAATATTGGGGGGCGTCAGGAGGCTGCAGAAAGCATAATATTTGGACGACACGTGTCAAAATTTCTATGTTCGGAATCCTGGCGTTGAAAGCTATCGATTGGTATATTTATGGGTCCAATCGGAGGGGGGGTGGTCCGGGGGGGTCCAGAGTTTTTTGGACCCTCCCTCTAAAAATTTACTGGGTCACTCCTACGAAAATTTAAATATATTTTCGGAATCCTCAGCTCAAGCTTAGTCGATTGGCACCCTTTCAAAGTGATTTGGGTAAAGGGGGGAGGCTGTGGACATGTCCAAAAGTCAGAGGCACACGCGCTCGGATGCAGGCCGCGGGTTGAGTCAAGCCAATGAAGCAACAATTAACCCCAAATTGACAGGACTGTGCCAGCATGAGATAGGCAGTGGAATTCTGAAGAAATAGAAGCAATGTGGGACTTTGCAAGCCAGTTATGGATGCCTGGTAGGTCACGTGTGCATGGGCGTCCGTATCTCAATTTTTGCCCCATAACTCTGCAACACTTCAGTTTCAGGTTTTGATGAGTATGCAGATGGATGCCTGTTTTGAAAAGGAGCGAATTGGTACCCTTTTTGTTTGGGTGGGGGCACTGGAAGGGGGGTTTGGGGGGGGGGGCCCACAGGGGTGTCCACCCCAAAAAGTAAACGTGTCGTCCAAAATAAAAACTCCCTCCTGCCTGAAGTGTAAATTTTCTGATGCAGACCATGTTTGATGAACATAAGTAGATGGTCCACAAAGTTTGGGGTCAATTGCACCACCCCAGTGGTCTGGGTGGGAATTCCATTTAAATTTTGGCACTGAGTTTTCACATTATAGGCCACCACTCCCCAACCAGAGCCTCTTTTCATCCCAAAACAAGATGGAAACGCTTCCTTTATGATACCAAATTATCATAGGTTTTAAAGAGTAGATTTGGTGAAGGTTGGTTTTCCACCATTTTGGCACCCCAATTGTCGATTTTCTTTAAGGGAAATGGGCCAAAATGAAGTATCTGACCAACTACCGGGTCGTTTCACTTCATTTTTGTTGCATGATATTTAGTTATCAAAAGAACCATTATATAAAAATGATCCAGATTGGTGCAGTAGGTGGTGAGATCTGGCGGATTGGCAGTGTAAAGTGGGGTTCACGCCGCGGGCAATTAGACATTTTTACCGACAACATTAAAGCTCAGATGCTATCAGCAGCCCAGAGTAAGGGCTACCTCTGGGTACTGAGCTTGATTGTTACCAGTCCCGTCCACCATACTCAATTCACATTTCAAAAGTACCCCCATTGGGGGCCTCCATTCACCCCCTCTGCAATTTAACAGTGTGTTTCGCCCATTCTAGCTTTTGTATTTTTACCTTCAATATTGGCACCTTAGTAACCTTCAAATTTTGTGTCAACACGCGACTGTTGTGCTCGTCGAGATAGAAATTGCCAGGTATTTGCTTGCAACAGACAACTACTGTGCCACGGTATTTTCATCTTGATCTGTCCAACCACATAATGCGCAATGTCAGTAGATTTTGCTTGCGTGTGCATACTTTAAGATTGGATGCAGCAGCAAGGCTTGCAAGTAGTAGCATATGTGATCAGTGCCCCCGTGAAGATGAATACGCATGTCCAGAACGAGGTACACGCCCTTTTATTTGCCAAGCTTGTCAAGATCATCGGGTTTGTGAGCTGACAAGATATATTATCCTATTAATGGAACATTTATTAAAAGGATTCTTTGGCTGCCCGAATTTATTTGCTGCATCAAGTCAGCAACCGCCGTGCTTATGATCTTCTGTTCTCCTTTCTCATCTGGACACTAGACTATGTATATTTGAGCTGATAGATTTCCTTGGGGCTGGCCAAGACCAGTCAGCAGCCGATCAGCCAAACAACCTGGCTGAAGGTCGCCCCTTATTGTAACCATTGTAACCGTTGTGACAAACAATGTACCGCTCAGTAACATACACTTTGTCCCCTTGACTCCTGTTACAACAAAGGTGGGCACATTGCTGCATATAGGTGAGCAGTAGCATAGGGACAAATTTGTTTGCAGCTTAAAAACACCTGATTCCCTTTGCGGTGTCAATACCTAGAGACATAAAACTCCCTTGTTCACTCACATCGTGGGAGTGGATGTGTTGGTCAGCAATAACAAAACCACCAGAGTAGTAGAATGAGCGCAATTATTCATGCGAGGCGGTCTGAGAGGCAAGGCACAACTCATGCAATTTGTTTGAGCACCCTGGGTTTGAAGTTGTTTTTAGCTCTTGGTTGTAAACCCTTGTATTGCCTTGTTTAATTCAATCCATTTAACGTACACACAACGCAAAAACAACTAGACACAGAGTCCTGCGCTACTGCAAGGAGCAGTTCAAATAGTAATGATGGAAAGTGAGAAGAGCCCGTACGCTCAAATCATCATGACTCACTATTATAACACGAAATGAGTGATGCAACGACCCTCCTTACTACTCTTTTAACCCACCTTTTCACTATTCAAGTCATACACGTAGAGGCTGCCATCTTCAGAGCCTGTAACCACCCAAGGGGCAGCCACCCCCCCTTGGACCTTGGTCCTGCTAATGGGTCGGGGAGCCCCTTGCAGTCCGCTGAATGTGGAAAAGGTGCAGAACTGCTTGTTCACGTGCCCCTGTGGTTGAGCAGGGAGAGAGCACACAGATACAACAGTGCACACAGTGTCAGCACTGCCGGCATGGATTAAGAAGGATACCGGCTGGAACTAAACTAGATTTAGCAGCTGTCGGAGCAAGGGGGCATAGAGAGAACGCACAACTGAATTACACTGTGCCTGCCTAGATGATCCTGGCAAGGAATGCGCACCTGGTAGAATTTCACGGCATGCCCCTTTTCAAAGTCCCACAAACGTATCTTTCCATCTAAGGAGCTGGAGAGGATGTAACGCCCTGCGGGGGCAGTTGTGCGTTGTGGTATGGTAAAAGCATCCATTACTACTCTGTGCTTTGCATGAGTTCATTGGAAAGAAGCAAAGGCGTCCGTTACCAATTTGTGCTTTTGCATGGGAAGAGTTCTGGATGGACCGCAAGCATAAGGAGCAGACCTTTTCTTCGCACGTCCTCACATAGGTAGTCACACAATACAAAGGTGCGCTTTGTGTACAGTCATCAACGTTTATCACTCAAATAGTACAGCCTTACCGTTGGGGCTGAAGCGCACGGAGGAAACAGGCGGGGACTGCTTGTCAAACAGGGTCTTCAAACAATGGCCTGTCTGCAGAGAATCAAGGGGGATTAGACACATGCCAGAGATGAGGTTAATTGTAGACTTTTTTTATTTACGTGACAGGAAACAATGGAATTATTGGAATGCTGTCAAGTGCTTGCACAACTCTGAAACCTGCACAAAACTGCTGTCAAAAGAGTTGCAGTTCTTGTCCAACATTAGCTTAGGTTACATACACTAAACAAGGCAGAACTACTGCAACATAGAGGGAAGACATTACAATGGAAGAAAGTCTGCCAAAGGCGGGTCTACATAACTTCAAAACCTGCTGACATTTTGCTGGAAAACAGGAATAAGACGAATAATAATTGTCCGAATTGCTGCATTACTCCACACCTGTACAGGCCACTGCAGCCCGCACTCTCCAGTTACATCTTGTACAAGAAAGCCACAGGTAAGCAGGTACTGCCAAAAAAAACGCACCTGGGTATCCCAAATTCGGCAGAGCCCATCGAGCGAGCTGGACACTAGGAGCGTGCCATCATGGTTGAAGCTAACAGCCGTCAAGGGATCCGAGTGTGCTGGCACCTCCCGCAAGCAATGTCCGGTTCGCACGTCCCATATCCGCAAGGTTTCGTCAAAAGAGCCACTAGCCTGAGAGAACAGGAAGGCGTGGATCCTGATTGATGAAAGTGAGTTTGTCCAATCTAGGCAAGTCAACGGACAAAAAAACCTTCCTAAATATTGCAGGGGACAGTTAGCACCATGCCAAGCCTACGGGATTTAAGGGTTGACCTTCCACCTTTGTGCTTGCACGCCCTGGCAGCATTCCTAAAAAAAGCGTTCCAAACCAAAATGCAACATCCTAACACAACACAAATAGAAGCATGCGCGAGCGTCGCGCACCATCTTACCACTAGATGCCCCTGCGGACTGAAACAGCAGCAGAACACAAAATTGGTGTGGCCCTTCAGCGTGCGCAAGCATTTCCCGGACGCGGCATCCCACAGCTTGAGGGTGTGATCATCTGAGGCTGTGCACAGGTAGTTCTCTGCCATGGCCCAGGCCACGTCTGAAATGCCCTGCTCATGACCCTCTAGAGTTTGGACTAGCTCCCCAGTGTCCGAGCGCCAGATTTTGACCGTCTTGTCTGCCGAGGCCGTGGCTATCAGCGTGCCTGTCCTGGGGCTGAATTTGACGGAGGAAACGGCTTGCGAGTGGGCTTTCGGGCCGAGACACCGCAGCAGGGTGAAAGCGGGGGCCGAGGTGCTGGCATCCGGTTGCTGCTGCCTTGCCATGGAAGTTTTAATGTTAAATTTTATGGCAAAGGGCCAGAGCTCCCCATTTCAACAGACTGCTGCCCTCAACGTAAACAACTTAAAAGATTTTAAAATGTCATTAAGACAACTGTACTTTAGGTGCACCGCACAGAGGAGTGTCTTAAGTGGGGCATGTCTGTGGAAACCTTTAGGGGCTAGGAGATCCCTTCACCCCATTATTACCCAGGGGAAGCCCCAATATTATCCTGGTAAGGGGCTGTGTGTGTGTGAAGTTAAACTCTCCAACTGCGTTGAGGGTCGGATGACTCAGGTCGTGCATGCTGTCTTTTGCACCCAAACGCACCCATCGCAGCTGGGCTGCGTTTCATAATGAGGGCCTACATGTACCTTTCAATATATTAAATAGGACGTGAAATGCATACACGACACGCATGAGCGCTATATAGAAAGCAGCTATTCACTGCGTATGTGCATGCTGCCCACTCACACGTGCATGTAACTTCTTCACGTGCACGCTAGCACGTATACTCACCTGTGGATTGAAGCACATTAGCGCCGGCCATATTTTCGCGCGAAATGCAGATGCGGAAGAAGACTCCAAAGTGTTTCAGAATGCCTTCCATTCAGCCTATGAGCAGACAAAGCCAGCCGCTCTACGTGTACCGGGCCTTCAAGAATTTGCAGCGGTGTGCAATACAGGGGTTTGAGTTCTGCACGCAAAGCATTTTTTCGAACATCGACCTCATTCCTATTGTGTCTAAGAGCTTGGCCAAGCGTCAGCAAACTTCCTCACACACGCCCCTTGTAAATAACTGTGCAGGCAATTTGGCAGAGGCGGAGAGCAATCCCATCTCAGAGCTATGTTGATCCCCTGATGCACTTGTTTCAAGAGTTTGACACAGATAATGATGGCATTTTGGTGGGTGATCACTGTCCTTGGTGCACAAATGTTATTACGAGAGCTCACAAAATTCGAATTGATTGCTTCACTTTTTAATCCAATCTTCTCATCTAATCTAGCCCTGTCCCTATTTAAATTTGCGTCGATTTATGACATGGTTTGCTTGCTACTCTTGTATTGCCCGTCACCCTGCAGGAGTCGAGCGAGATTGCCTCCGCTTTTCAGTCCCACGGAGTCAACATCAGTGCAGACCAAATTAAGGCAAGTACAGGCCACAAGAGGAGGAGTATAATGTGGATTAGTGTTTAGTGTTTAGTGTTGCGTAAGAAGGCCTCAGAAACAAACAGCAAACATACACAGACCGTTTTTTCCTCTCTCTCTCTCTCTCTCTCTCTCTCTCTCTCTCTCTCTCTCTCTCTCTCCCTTAATAGATGTCTCTCTTTCCTCTGTGTGTCTTCTAAACGTGCCCTCTCACTCCAGAAACATAAGTACTCTTTGTTGAGCACTTGAATTGGCTAAGGCAAAGGATGTCTTTCAATGGTGAACAAGACAGCTTTTTGCCCCTGCTTTAGCTAGCGAGGATATTGGAGGGGATGATTAAGCTGCTTGTAAATCCACCAGTATGTCAGAATATTTTTGCAATGTACACTTTTGTTAAAAGACAATGCTGCTTCTTTATTTACATTGTAGCCTGTGGGGGTTTTTATGCTTTATCACTTCAAAACCTTAGTAGCTGCTACATGAAGAATTATAGGATCTTTAAGTTTTTCCGTGGCACATGAAACTACATATGTTGTATACACCCTAATATATTGCGCTTGAAGGTCAAACAACAATTCACTCAGAAAATATGAGACTAAGTATGTTGCTTACACCTTAATGTATCGCGCTTGAAGGTTAACAATGATTTTTGAGCATTCATTATTAAAGAAAACTGACTTCACGTTTCGCACTGGATGTTTCATACGGTGTAAACGTATACTTCACCGTATCGTATTGACGATATTGAACAAATCGGGCCATATTGCATGGGCTGTTTTGTACAACTGCAATTTTTACCGTTTTGGGGCGGGTTTTGGCCTTTTCAGGCAATGTTTTGCCCAGAAACATCCTCACAGCGAATTTGGTCCATTCTGGTCAAAAATCGGCACTCCCAAATTGCATAAAACAATTGTATTAAGCGCGTATTGCGTGTTTAACGTATAATTTATCGCATTGACCGTCCAAATGACCGGATGAAACATCCTTGTTGCATACGCTTCCTTTCCCCTGGCTGCAGGAGCTGATTATTGCATATGAGGATGGAAGAGACTTCGTCATTAAGAAGGAAGAATGGTACGTCCTGTTAGCCACTTGCCGAAGCAGTTTAAGTACGCCTGATCGCAAAATGTCCACCTACCTTTTGCTTTTACGTGTAGAAAGTGCATCCATCGTATGTACATGACTGTCTTACACGTCTCTTCCTCTAACCCTCTTCTGCAGGCCAGAGTTTGTTCACTCTCTGGCGGTGAGCGATCTGCATGTCCGGGACCACTACATCCGAGCTGACAAAAGCAGTTTAGATGAGGACGGGGTTTCTCACCCCTGAATGTGGACGTGTTGGGCACTCGACCATATTTGTTAGAGTGGGACTTCAATTAAAGGAGTTTTTTGTACACAGACAAGAGCAAAGTCGGCGGGATCTGAACTGTTGCGATCGAGTTGCACATTTGCTGGAACTTGAATGACTTTGATTATTCCTGTGCTATTGGCTTACCAGTCATGAGCTCATTAACATTGGTCATATTTTGTTTTTACATTGAAGCGACAACAATTTATTGAGATTACAACAAGCAACTCAGGTGCTCCGAGCAAATGTTTAGTACCCTTTTATTAGCCGCTCAAATATCTAATCAGGACAGAGCACAAAAGCGGCCCACTTCAGAAGACATTAATCTTGTTCCTAGTATTGGCCATCTGTGAGGTCCCTACAGTATGTGCGGGCAACTGTTGAAATTGTAGCTGCTCCAAAGCTTCCCTCTCAGTGGCGCCTGCGTGACAGTGGCCACACCAGTGGCTTGCCCGCCACCATGCATAACACAAATAAGGTAAGGTAAGGTTACATCACTATATATGCCTCAAAGGGCATCTCAGCGGAAGTTTGGAAAAGCCTGGAACTACACCTGGCTAACAAAAGGAACAGAAGCTAGAGGAAACATGAAACAGATA
>Ga0307947_1001138_pt1 | contig 20531 bp, 23 predicted proteins | sample OrgLakmetagen232_FD_201840 | JGI IMG/M metagenome (GOLD analysis project Ga0307947, IMG submission 201840) | Saline water microbial communities from Organic Lake, Antarctica - #232 | ecosystem: Environmental > Aquatic > Non-marine Saline and Alkaline > Saline | place: Antarctica: Organic Lake...
AGCAGGCTTTGGAGGCCAGCCTGCCTGACCCCCAAAGCCTGCTGAGGGCCCCTGCATACCCCCCTGCAGCAGGCCTTCAAGTGGGCCAGATTCAGAAGCAGGCAAGGGTTGGGAAGAATGCCTGGGTGTGGGATCACTTTGACAAGCGTCCAGTTCCAGCAGCAGGAGCAGCAGCAGCGGAGGGTGACCAGGAAATGGCAGAGGAAGAAGAGGCTGCAGCAGCCCCAGCTCCAGCAGCAGCAGCACCAGCAGCAGCAGCAACAACAGCGGCAGCAGCGATGGAGGTTATGTATGCATGCAAGCACTGCCCCAACGTGAGGTCAGCGCACGAGGCCCGCATGAAGGAGCACCTGCTGAACATCAAGATTGTGGCTTCCTATCCTCTACAGCAGCAGCTGAGTGCCCAGCAGAAAAGGTGCAGAGCAAACTCAACTCCCTGAGGCAGAGCAGCAGCAGCACCACCCAACATCAGGGCAGACAGGGCTCAATTTTAATTATTTGACTGAGGCTTTCAAAATTTGAACCGTACCGTACGCCGTACCGTATTTTACCGTATATACGGTCTAAAACCGTATAAATACGGCTGTACGCCGTATTTCCGTACCATACCGTATAACCGTACACCGTACCGTACACTGTAGTGGCACATCACTGGGTGTATTTGCATGCAAGCAACGCAAGTGCAAAAATAGGTTTGAATGCATTTGCATGTGCATACATACGCATACATATTCACACGCATACTCACACACGCACGCACATACACACACACTCACATATATACACACACAAACACACACACTCACACACGTACAGACACAAACATATGCCAACATCACCTGCTTGCTTGTTGTGACTTATTTTTACACCCTCTAAACAAGCACACACACACACACACACACGTCAACACGCAGACGTGCGTAACGATGCTGAGGAGACCCTTGCCCGGATGTATAGAAGCATGCTGCGCACGCATGGGGGGGGAGCAGGCTTAGGGAAGGCAAACTCACCGGCCACTCTTGATCTCGTGGTGCGTGTGCGCAATTTGTGTGTGTGCGCAATTTGTGCGTGTATGTGTGTCCAACTTTGAATCTGGTGATGTGCGCATATGTGCATTTTTGTGCTGTTGCATCTCTGTGTGTGTGTGTGTGTGTGTGTGTGTGTGTGTGTGTGTGTGTGTGTGTGCCAAAGAACTTAAGTGCACATAAATGGTGATTGTAAGTACCCTTTGTTCGGTCAAGGGGTTTGTCCTACCAACCACTGTATATGCGCTTGTTCCTCTTGCATGCACAAATTTATGCAATACGCAGATACATGCACAGAGACAGCTTCAACATACACACACTTGTGCAATGCACAGATGCATGCACGAAGACAGCTTAAACATAAACAAACACTTATGCAATACGCAGATACATGCACAAAGACAGCTTCAACATACACACACTTATGCAATACGCAGATACATGCACGAAGACAGCTTCAACATACACACACACTTGTGCAATGCGCAGATGCATGCACGAAGACAGCTTCAACATAAACAAACACTTGTGCGGCATACACTGCTGACACGTGGGGGTAACTTTAGATCACTCTCACACAGGCACGCATGCATGCAACACACTCACACCAAAAACACACAAAACACACGCGTCACTCTATGGATGCGTCACTCTATAGATGCGTCACTTTATACATGCGTCACTCCATACATGCGTCACTCTATAGATGCGTGGAGACAGCTCCCTGGTGGATTGCATGGAGAACTACCTCCAGAACCACCAGGCCACATTGGCGGTTGTTGGCTCTGAACGCATCACTCAGGTGTGTGTGTGTGTGTGTGTGTGTGTGTCCCATCACTTGTTTGTGCAAAATGCAAAGCGTGCAAGCGGGCTTCAGACAGGCAAACTCAGCACGTCAGACATGTGTCTGCCCTTCATGTGTTAGAATAATATTCACGTGCCCTTAGTACACACAGACAAGAATACGAACGCGCAACACATGCCTACACAGGAATACAAATACGCACACACACAAACACACACACACACGCACACACACACACACACACACACACACACACACACACACACTCACACAAACACACACACCCTTGCACTTGCCAACACTCACAGACAAGAAGATCAAGTTGAACATGTTAATCACGCACATACCTTTTTGGTGTATATGCACACATACATTCTCACAGGGGAAAGTCCCTGGTGCTGTAATTGGGAGTGTGGCACTATCCTTGCTGCGGCGTGTGTCCACACCCGTCGTGCTCGTCACCAACAACTCTTTTAAGCTGATCTCTCCCAAAAGTGAAGCCAGCAATATGGGCGAGCAGGCTCCAGGTTCGTAGCTGCAGTGCTTGTGTTCTTGTCTGTATGTGCGCATGTGTGTGTATGTGTGTGTGCAAGTGTACCTGCGAAGGGTAAATGTATTTGTATTGACGTGGGCGCGTGTGGTGGTTTTGTGGGTTTGTGTCCAAAGGGTTGGGTCAACTGCACGTGGGAGGGCGTGTGTGTGTGTGCGTGTAGGATAACTGCTGTGTAGATCATGTAGGTCTAGATTGTACAGCATGCCGCACGTGTCCGACTTGTCAGGCAAGGAGATATGCAAATCCATACAAAGGTGGATGCAGACACACAGACGCACGTGCGATACACACGGGCACTCTGGCACTCACGCACACATCACACACACTGACACGCGCACATACATATGCACAAACAAACACATATATTCGCATATCACACACTGACACACTAACACGTGCACACATTTGCACAAACACACAGGCACCAGCCAGGCAGGCATCAGCTCTAACGGTAACACCTCACACCCCAGTGCCAGTAGCCAGGAGGCATTGACGTTCCCAGGGCCGAGGCTGAAGTTTGGTGTGCTTGTGGAGCCTACGTCCACGCACCTCCACAACTTCATGTGCCAGAGCCTGGCTAGCCTTGGACGTAGAGACCAGGTGAGGGAACGAGAGAGCACACATACACACACAAACAAATACACACAAGCGCACACACGTACGCACGTGCTCACACATGCATGCACACACACACGCACACACATACACACACACACGCATACACACACACACACACACACGCACACACACGTGCACACACACATGCACACACACACACATGCACACACACAAGCGCGCGCACAAACAGATAAACTCACACACACGCATGCACACACTCACCACCCACGTGATGCATTGCAGCTGGTCCTGCTGCAGCCGATGCTTCCGGACCTGCCTGTGAGCAAGATCAATCACTTGAGACGCGTCATGGGCCAGTTTATGTCGGTCGCATCAACCTACAGCCTGGAAGTGCAAAAGTCTATGCAGGTATGTGAGCAAGCAGGAACTGCTCTTTATTTGAATCTAAGAAGAGAGTACCACTGTGGTTCAGGGTGCCTGCCGTATATGATCAAATTGTAGATTGAACAGCATACAATCATATTTGGACTTTCTTGACAACAGCTCTTTCACCGTACGACACCAAAGATCGGTAAATAAATAAAAGGTGTGAGAAAAGCTATGATTAGAAACGTACGTTTTGGAACTGCCTGGCAAACCTGGGCAAGACTTGAGTCAGGATGGGGTTGTCTGTACGCAAAGTGTGTAGGTACCGTGTGAGCACGGCTAATAGAAGCTGTTAGAGAGGAGGGCTAGTTTGCACACAAGCATCCCCTGCTGCTGGGAGTGCACGTCAACAGGCTTAGCCTCATTGAGAGAAGACGCTGCATAATGTTCAAACCGCAGTGAGGTTGAGGCTCTGTCTCAACGAAGCGCTCTGTCTCATTGAAGCGCGCCTTGGCTTGTTTGGGGTGTATTATCAGGGCGCAATGTGGCAGAGGGAACACGCGCGCGCTCACAATCATTCACACGTGCGCTCACAATCATTCACACGTGCGCTCACAATCATTCACACGTGCGCTCACAATCATTCACACGTGCGCTCACAATCATTCACACGTGCGCTCACAATCATTCACGCGCGCGCTCACAATCATTCACACGTGCGCTCACAATCATTCATGTGCATGCTGTCATACATGTGCGTGCTTGCGTGTACCTACGCACACTCATCTACACGTGTGCGCGCTTGACATATATCTTTGTGCATACATGCATAACGCATAACACACACATCTGCGCATACGCACGCACATACACAAACACACAGACACATACACGCACGCACGCACGCACAGGTGGAGGGTATGATGGACGCTACAGTGCCCTTGGCAGCTGATCAAAACAGTGTCAACGTGCTGGGGGTGGCACTCACCGGCCACGCCCTACCAGTTCACGTGCTCAGCATTATGCGCAATTGCAAGGGGGCTGTGCTGGTGAGTTTTGGTTATATGGATGTGTTGTGACTCACGCTGGGATACCATGGGGGTCTATGTACCTTAAACGGTGTGTTTGTGGGGTCTGGGGTCTGTATATCTCTATTATCATATGAACTCACGGACGTGTTATGGCTAGTGCTGGGACGCCATGGGGGCCTGCGCTGTGCGTAGGCCACACCCACTTGCTCAGCTGCATGCACGACTGCAAAGGAGCGGTGCTGGTAGGATGATACAATACAGGTAGGGTTGGCCAGAACCATATATATACAGTGTATATACGGTATTAGTTGCAGGGATTTCACCAAATATATGGTTGTATACGGTGTATACGTACGGCTTTGGCCAACCTTAGAAATAAACAGGTTTTGCGAACATATTGGACATTTTGCAGGGAAGGGCTGTTAGGTGCTGGCATCATGTGTGTGTGTGTGTGTATTTTCCCCCTTGATCACGCTGGATGTGCTGACACTACCGGCGTAGCCTTTTCATTTCCACTCCTTTAATCATGTTGTACCCTTTGATTCTGTGCTAGGGGGAATGCAACATCGACAACTGAGGCCGGTGTATACCTTTCTTCAAGCTCATTGGACCTGAGAGCAAAGCAAAGAAGCCCTTAGAAAACACGTACACACACATACACACACGCACGGAATGGAACCCCAAAGTGGAACCATCCAAGGGGTTTGCGTCCAGTTAACGTTGGTATCTGATTGTCAAGGAGAGGGTGAGGAGGATGCGGAGTGTGCTTTGGCAATTCAATGCCGTGCACCTCGTCAATAAAGTGTTGGTTCCACACAAATGCCCATATTACGTCCCTGCGCATGTCTTCACTCTTCACGTACTAAACGATAAGGTAATAAAGAAGCCATAGCCGCTCGGGCAGTGAGAGCTGCTCCCCACATTGATGAAGGGGAAGGAGCCACACAACCGCACACTAATACCTAATACTCAATTGCAACGCAGCTCCCCAGCGCAACACTACTCAAATGCAACGCACACTACTCAAATGCAACGCACACCACTCAAATGCAACGCACACTACCCAAATGCAACGCACACTAATACTCATGCAACGCAGCTCCCCAGCGCAACACAACCCTGCTCTGCTGCCCCGTACTTGCATCTGCTTAACACGCCTGCCTCCCCTTACTATGCCCTTGTTTATGTAAGGTTTGGTAGGGGTACATCACACGCTAAGTATTCCTCCCCTTGTTCACGTAAAATCCTCCTCTTCCTGACAACTCAGGTGCACAGACAACAACCCACAAAGTAGATGCCCAGGCTGCATTTTCCCCTGGACGGCCATGGGTGTCCTGTGTCCCATAACTCGGGTGGAGGCAGAGATCAACGCTGCCCAGCACGAATTTGTCACTTTCTTCTCCCCACACTTTGGCTTGGGTCTGCACGTGCACATCTGCCCTTTCGCTCAATGATCAACCATGCTAAACTGACGTCTTGAACACAACCTATCCTGTTGCAGTAACATCTATAATATTTTGTCTGACTGATGTAGCACACGTTTCTTTTGGAAAGCTGTATGAAAAGTTATGGAGTTATGTTGAGTCTTTAGACTTTGTTTACTCACTACTGTTCTGGCTGCCGACAGTTTCATTCATCTTTTTTCTGTGCTTTCTTGTATCACTGCCACTAATTGTGTTTTCTGAGGGGGCAGTGCCGAGACCGCTTACACTGATTGTTTTATATTCGGGAATAGGAATACAGTGTAAGGAGATATGTGGTACGGTTTTGTTTTGTGTGTTTCAGCCAGGGCGTGAAGCGGCAGGCCAGGCCTGTAACAACATTTGTTTGCTTGGTGCATAATCTAAATTCCTAGCTCTTATGAACTGCAAAGAAAAGAGAAGAAAAGAATAACTACGCAGGCAGCAAATCACTCCCTGCATCAATTAAGGAAAAGGAGATACATTGGCCTGAAGAAGTGCCGTGAGTCTCCCTTACCAAAGGAAAAAAGAAAATAAGTGGGGATCTGGAGGGGCCCCACACATGACCCCGGGGGGCTTAGGCAGATACCTGTGAAGTGTAACTTTTTTAGCTTTTAGCTGTTTGTTACAGGCCTCCAGCTGGTGTCCAGGCCTAGTGCCTTCACAATACTTTACTTCTATGAAGTGTATCTCTCTCTTATTAGCGTTAAGTTTGTGAGCTCTGCGCACTTGTCCATAAGATCTAGCATGCTGCACCTGTTGCAAGTTGTTGATGTTGCAAAACCCGTCTTGAAAAAACAGGGGGGTGGTTGCTGGAAACACATATTTCTAAGGAGGGTGCGTCTGGTGAGGATCATGTACCAGCTGAGGCTCCTTGTGACCCAAAAATTTGCTGTATTGCACAGAGGAATCAAAATGTGGTTACTAGCAAAGCTGCTCACGCACACTCCTTCGCCTAGACATCACACACTGCCTCCATGCCCAGAAGCGCAAACCTGCTAGCGCTGTTGGAATGAAGCAACAAGAAGCCTCTAACTGCCGAAGCAGAAGAATGAGCAGGTTAAGAAGTGCCTCTTGATTGCCGTAGAGCATCCACGCCCATAACTAGGCTGCTGCCATCGTCCACATACCCACAAACAATCCAATCTCGCCACCTCATTCTAACAAGCACCTCAGAGGGAGATAAGTATCTGCATTACTCTGTGCCACAAACCAAACAGGTGATGCAGAACACTAGACAGCTGAGTGGACCTGGCATTGGCTGTATTGCGCCGTGTTTGTAACAGAACCTCTCCTTTTCCTTAGATCACCTAACAGGTACAACAGACTTTCCAGACTGTATTTGATATTGAGGTAGTCCTGGGCTATTATTAACATAATAGTTGCAGGCACGGGCTCAAGCCCCGGCTGATTCATTTAAACACCTGTTTCCTTACAGTGTTGGTGTTGCTGGTCTTGATGGAGCTGCTGCCGAGGGGAGGTGTGCGTGGGGCAGCTACTTTGTATGGTATGCTCAATGGCTGTGCTGTGGGACGTTGGGACTGGGGGGGCTGGGCGAGGTTGCTGTCCAGGCTAGCTGTCCAGGCGTGATGAAGGCACTCCAGTAGGCTTGCGATGTTGTGTGTATGGGCTTGCGGCCAGCCTTTGTGTTAGTGGTATTGGTGCTCCTGGGGCTGTTGCTGCTGATGTTGACGTTGCTGCTGGTTTTGTTGTTGCTGGTTTTGTTGTTGCTGCTGTTGCTGTTGCTGTTGCTGTTGCTGTTGCTGTTGCTGTTGCTGTTGCTGTTGCTGTTGCCGTGTGTGTGGGGGGGGGGGCGGGGGGGGAAAGGGCATGTGGTTCATGTATGGCTGGGGGGGAGGGATATATAGTGGGGTGTTGGTGTGTGGCGAGGTCTGAGGAGCAGGTGGACAAAAAGCAATTCACACCAGGCTCCTGCCCGCCTCAAACACCAAGAAGCAGCCACACACCCGCCCACTGGTGTTGTGTGGCACACAACAAGCTTGGCAGCACAAAAGAACGGCTGAGCGTAATGAGAGCAGCGCGTTGTAAGAGGCACTGCAGATCTCACTCCATCTTTAGTAGCAAATACATCATTCTCCATGGATATGTGCGCAATAACCCAGCTAGCGCTTGAATTGACGACAACAATGGCCGACAGCCTGCTGAATTCGCATGCATATTAGTCTCCTGTTATGTTATAGTGGCTCCCCTGGCAAGTGTGAGCACCAGCTATTTGCGAGTTTTTCACATGTGCGTTCAGCAGAGACTTTCACGTGTGCAGAGAGGTGCTGCCACGCACTGCCCTGGACTCAATTCAGGTCCCTCACTGTGATTATGCTGATGACATCGCTCTCACCTCAAACACGGCTGAAAGTCTGCAGATCCAGCTGAACCAATTATATGGCTGCCTATACACGTTTCAAAGGGCTTAAGCTAAACACCGACAAAACAAAAGTCAAGGTCTTCTTCAGTAGTAATACTCATGCGATTCCCACCTTCACGTACAATGGCACACCTCTGGAACTTGTCACCCAATTCAAGTACCTTGGAATCACTCTTACTCGTGATGGAAGTGTGCTTAGCTGAGAAGATGGCAACTTCAGGCCTGCCTTAGCCAGAGTTTACAGGACTGATGGCGGCAAGGCAGACTATAGCTGCTGTGGCAATTCCAGGTCTTTGCTTTGTCAGCTGGTTTGTACGGTTGTCAAGTACGGGCCACTTCTTCTCTGATATGACTCCTTAAAAATCACCCCTGCACACGTCCTTCGCTTATCTTGGCTTTGCTCCTAAAAAAACTCTTGGGTGTCAAGAAAGGTACTGATATTCACTGCGTGCTTCACGAAACACATCAGATGCCCAATTATTTCTATTGGTTCAGATGCATTATATATCATATGATTTGTAACAATTTACTCTCTTCAAACAAACCCCTTCTCGAGAATGTCGTGCAGGCTGACCTTCTTCTTTCTGCAAACAGAAGTGATACATGGAGTTATCATGTTCTGCAAACGCTCCGAAATTTCCTTGCGTCTCAGCAGCTTTTGGATGCCATTCGTGAATCTTTTTATCCAAAACAGTTTGAGCTCACTCTACGCGAACATATCACAGGGGGCTGGATAGACTTTACAACCTGACATCACATGAGACCCATGATTCCAGCAGAATTAAGAGGACTGATCACACACATTTTGGTGTACCTTTGGGGATTGTCCCTGGCTGACTGGATGATAGAAAAAGAAATCACAAGCTTGTGTTGCCTCTGTACTTTCGCTTGGACATTTCTAACAATCTCAGCCATGCACTTTCTTGCCTTTGCCTTTTTGCCATAACTTTCTGGTCCAAAGAATGCGTCATAACAGGAATAGAAGGCCTCATGGGCTCAGGATATGTGACAAATGTGACTGGCACACTGTTCTGGATGAGGAGCACAATTTGCTGGACTGTTTGCATGAACACCATGTTAGCCTTCGCACACAGCACCAGCTTGTCTTCCCACCTCAGTTTGAGGATAGCCTAATCATTTGAGGACTATTTTGACCCAACTGGCGTGTCTGGCGTTGCCTCTTTTGTAGCTGAGTGGCTGCATAGCCCTTTCCTCTGGAATTCTTTTCTAGCGCCTTTTTTGGTTTGGTTACAGGCCTTTCCCAAGCTTCCGCTCAGATGCCCTCTAGAGGCATACATTGTGATGAAGCTTGAATTTTGTCTCTCACGTTCACCACGTTGCGAATTGCTGGCTTATTTGTAACCAGCAAGGAGGAGTAATCTGCGCCTGCGCCTTCCTTGTAACCAGCAAGATAAATTAATTCCTCCTTCTCCATACCTTGTTGAGTAGCTGGTCTGTAGAAAAATATAAAACGGGAATCGAAAGTTTTGCAACAGGTTGTTTACAATTAAATGAAGCACAGCTAGCCGCCTCCGTCTCCCCGTTGAAATGATGTTATAAGAACTTGGCTGCCTTGTACTGTACACACTAACACAAACCCTCTGGACCCTGGGTAACCGGAGTTTAAAGCGACAATGCACATCAAAAAACCCGTATCGGCACCTTCCCCGGGCCTGGGCCAATTCACTGCCATCTACTACCTATCAAAAAACATGACCTACACGTTTATGATCCTCAAACCACACATTGGCAGAAACTCCAGTGCCTGAACAAAAATAAAGGCTAGGTTGGTAGCTAGCGTTAAACACACCTTGCACGACAAAAGAAAGGGACACTCTTAGTGCCAGCACCTAAAAGCCCCTTACTGCTGGAATTAAGCCATTAGCCAATTCCGTCCATGCTGAATCTGTGTCCCCTACCCCTCCATCCAACAAGAACGTCACGGAGTGTCAGAAAAAAAGAATTGAAAGCAAGAAGAGAGGGGCACAGAAACGGAGAGTACGTTAACCTTCCTGTGCCTCTTCTGTGTACGCAAAATCAAATTGGAGAAATCAAGGGTTGAGCAGTACCACACATTGTTTATGGCACTTCATGGCCACAGCGACATCCCCCTACTTCAGAATAGAGTAGGTCAGCCACAGTTTATCCAGAGCAACACAGCTGGTGGAGCCAAGCTTCACGGGCTCTTCGTATGATAATGTTACAAAACACACATGAACGCCTGATGCACTTCACACACGCACACCACGCACACACATTTACCCTGACGCGCTACTATAAGGCAGGGGAAGACGCGCCATTGAATAATGGCTGGGACCGTGTCTAATGGTACACATACTTATTCTTGACTGCATGAAACACATATTTCAAACAGGGGAGATTCATCCTGTTATGAGCAGGTTTTTTTGGGGGTGCATTGCGCTGCCTCCTGTGCAGTGACCCATACAAGCACGTTCTAGTGGATCATCATCACTTACCAATGCCACCCTGTGGGGTACCTTCTAGCAACCTCATCATAATTCCACCACAACAGTAACTCGAGGGGGATCCCCTGTGCTTTTACAAATCAATTACCACACCCCAATCGTGCCGTCATAGGAACCGGAGAACACCAGGCTCCCAGAAACAGCTACCACACGCACAGCATCTTCATGGCCCTCGCACTTGCGCACGCAACGGAAGCTCCCGTTCTGCAGCGCACACGACAAGATGTATGTGGTGCGTGTGTGCACGTGTGTGTGTGTGCACGCATGCACGTACATGTGAGTGTGTGTATGTGTGTGTTTGCATGGCACCTCTGTGTGCTTGCATGGCAGTACGCAGCCCTCACTCCCAACTTGTGCATGCAGCAGAAACAATTATGCAGTGCACAAGGCAAATATTATATGGCATGTATGTGTGTATGTATGCATGTGAGCGTATGTGTGTGCGCGCGCGGGTGTGATTGTCGGCAAAAAGCAGGCACCGTTCGTAACTAGCGCAAGCAGCAAGAGGGTACAGAGCACAAGGCTGTGTCAACACAAGTCAGGCAAGCAATGAGAACGCACGCCAAATCTTGTCAGCGCTGCAAGCGCCTCAAAATGGCCATTCATTTGCAGGCACAAAGAACGTGCAGATCTCAGAACAAGCAATGCAAAAAAGTCCCAGAAACATACTGTGGAAAAAGGCCACGCACCTGTAGGTCCCAGAAACGAACTGTAGAGTCGTAGGAGCCAGAGACAAGGAGGCCTGTGGGGCTGACGGCAAGGGCTAACACAGCCTCTGAATGGCCTTCTAGCACACGCACACACTCAAACGTGCTGGTGTCCCATACCTGCGTATGTGTGTGTGTGTGTGTGTGTGTGTGTGAGTGTGTGTGTGTGTGTGTGTGTGTGTGTGCAAATGTGTGCCAGACTCAGCAAAATTGTTTGGTCGCCCCAGCTGCTGCTCCTACCCCTGCATGACAAAATGATCATCATTGCAAGGCAGCAGAGGTGCAGGAGAACACACTCGTCCAGGACCTTATACTTGCACACTTCCTGAGGCATATCAACACCTTTTTCTCGTTCTCCTTGATGCTTTCTCTTCGCGCTTCTTCAAAACAAACGTTCTCTTTCTCTATACGCTTTTCTCTTCTACATACATCTGTTTCATGTTTCCTTTAGCTTCTGTTCCTTTTGTTCAGCCAGGTGTAGTTTCAGGCTTTTTCCAAACTTCCGCTGAGATGCCCTTTGAGGCATATATAGTGATGTAACTTTACCTTACCTTATACTTGCAGGCACTCCACAGTATCCCCCCTCTAGGGTGGCAGACAACACACAACACACACACGCACCCTCACCCGGGCCATTTATATGTGAGACTCCACAGTGTCTGTATGTCTGTCCCCCCTTCCAGGTGGCAAACAACACACAAGGCAACCAGCCAAATGACCACACTCTCCAACTGCACAGCTAGCGCACACACTCCACGCCAGTTCGTTCGCATCTTTCAAACTCTCATAATTTTTGAGTCAGTCAAACTCTCATAATTTTTGAGTCAGAAATCGCGCAGAAGAAACAAAGGCCCGTCACCGCTTCTGTGATGTAGTTGCACAAAGTATTTAGACAACTCCTCTTTTGCTTTTGCCTCAATTTCAATAAACTCGGAGCTGCCTCAACCTTGTAACAGGATGCGCTCACCCCCAGGAGCCAATGGACATGTAGCAGTGTCCCTCTCTTAACTAAATTATTGGACACGTAGCAACCATCGGATACGTAGCAGTGTCCCCTTCTGGCTGACCTCTCACTTGTATGATGTGAGGATAATAACGCATTAAACAGCACTTCCTTTTGCTTTCACAAGTATGCTTTTGCCCCAGGAGCCACTGGGCACATAGTTTTTGCTCTCTCAATAGCCTCCCACTTCATCAAAAAGATCAGTACAAACACGACTGTCCCTTCTGCTCTCCATTGTATGCTCCCGTCCCAGGAGTCACTAAGCAGACATATATATGCGAGGTGCCAAAATAATATGAATAATTAATTTGCGAGCATTTTGCTTTTGCAAGGTCCTCCTCCTCCTCCAGGAGAGATTTAGGAATATTTGCGACTTTCTGGAATGTCACTGGGCTTCCCTCCCTTCTTCTGGTGCCTCTGGAGTCTTCTGCTTGTGCTGCTGCTGGAAAATGGCTGCCTGCTGCATGCACTCCATGCTCCAGGAGTTTGCACCTGAAACAGCAGCAGCCCTGCCCTCGTGCTTCTCTCCTGGAGAAGCTTGAACCCCCTTTGGAGGCAATGCATGGGTCTGCCCAACGTCCAAATGGGGCAGGAAAGATACTTGCTGGGCAATGTCAGCCTCAGAAGCTTCCAGGCAGAACCACGTCTGCTTCTCAGGGTACAACTTGGCCATTATGATGATGGTTGCCCCTGAAAACAATGGGGGCGCTCGACGGAGCCCATATTTGTCCCCGCTTGAAAGTCGAAGTTTTGCGAGGTACGGAAAAACTTCATTTATTTTCGGCCTGACATATTGCGAGGGGCCTCAATATTGATTTATTTATTTGCAAAACAACCAAGCGCAACACAGTAGACAATAAAAGTCAACAGTCCTTCCTGCTCTTACCCGTATGCTCTTGTCCCAGGAACCACTGAACATGTAGCGATCCCCCACTGCTAGCACGCGCACATTGTCGTCGTGGCCTTCTAACGTCTTGAAACACTCCAGCGTGTGCACATCCCAGACCTGAGCGGCAAAGGGGAGAGTGTGCGAGAGAGGCAAGTGAGGGAGCGTTGCTAGCGACGCTGAAAAATTGGAAAAGCCCATCACGCGCGCAACGTGTGTGTGCATATGCATGTGTGTGCAAGTGTGTGTGTGTGTGCCTGTGTGTTTGTGCGTGTATATGTGTGCGCGCGTGTGTGCATTCGCGCACGTTTGTGTTTGTATGTGTGTGCGCGTGCGCATGCGTGTGAGTGTATGTGTGTGTATGTGTGCGCGTGTGTGTGCCTTGCTGCCCCACAGACGCTGCAGTGGCGTGCACGACGCTGTGCTGGAGCAGCCTTTGCTGAAGCAGGCGTGAGGATGTGCTGCTGCTGCTGTTCCATGTCTACAAAGTTAGGGATAGGGCAGGTGCAAGCCTTGCGCCCGGGCTGGCAACGATGTATGAACACCGCTTCAACAAACAGTGCGCGGCAAGCACCTGCACTGTGCGGTCCATGCCTGAAATTGCACACCCCACGGGCACTCCAAGCCAACAAAGGACCGCATTTTTAAAGGGTCCTGTCCAAGCAAACTTCTGCGCGTCGCGAACATCTGACTCAACTAAAATTATACAGCCCATCAAAATAAGTACAACTTAATCCCGCCTGCTTGGTCAACCGTATACTTTGCAGCCGGAACACAACCAAGGAATTCTGACACAGCAACTGCGGCCAGGAAAGTGTGCTGATGGATACTGCACCAGCAGGAAGTGGTCCAGGGGCTTGGCTGAGGAATTCTGGGCAGTTTCCTGGAGCTTCCAAACATAAAACTTTGCTTGAAAACTTTTGAACACGGCACCCCAGGGCCCCCAGACTTTTCTGGCACGGTACAAAGCTTGGTTAGGAGCCTATGTCGAGTCTCAGCCCCCGGAGGTGCAGTGGGTGGGCCTTGGGAGGAGGTCTGGACAGACCAAAACAAAATTTCTCTAAATCTTTACACACTGCACCCCAAGGCCCCCAAACTTTTTGGTGCGGTAGAAAGTTTGGTTAGGAGCAGGGCTGTGCAATGACACCGTCATAGCGATTTTGCACCATAACTTTGGTACGGTTGACGGTCTGTACCGTCAGAACGTCGAAATGACAGTGTTCAAAAAATGTCGGTGTCGACCGTCCACCGTGATTACCATTAACTTTATTGAAAGAAGAAGCCATTCATCTATAAGTCACGAACCACACACATTCACACACGCAGGCCCACGACCTCTCCCCACTGCCACAGTTACGAACATTGTGAGCTTGTGCTTGTTGGAATGAAACACACATAACCCAGCGTGCAGCGTTTAAGGTTCAAGGTTCAAGTTGCCACAAGCGTAACAGTTTACTTCAGAGCGCACAAATAAAACAAGATACCTTGTAAGATTGTGTGCCTTTTTACACATGGCAACAGGAACAGAAACGCGCGCACACACACATTAACCTCATCACCTTGATAGTGGCATCGTCGCTGCCTGAGTAGACATGGTGATCTGACGCCACCAGCGCGCGCACAGCCCCACTGTGACCTGTGAATGAGGTGTCAAGTTTGCAGTGTGTGACGAAGGAGGATGGTCACGTTGCAATTTTTTTGCCTGCAGGAAGAGAAGGTACAGTTTGTAATCCTCCAAGTCTCAAAGCGGGCCTTGAGCCCCACAACAACACACTTAAGAGCATGCGTGCGCACAGACCACACGCATGAGGTTGGAGCGAAAGGCCGTACCTGAGCAAGTGGCTCTGCACACCAGCGTGTTGACGTCCCACGCGCGCACTGACTTATCATAGGAACCGCTGAACATCAAGCCCCCACAAGCCACCAAGGTGCGCACCGGGCCAGTGTGGCCCTTGAGCACCTGAGCAGATTAGGTGTGTGTGTAACTGTCGTGTTGCAAGCGCGCGCAAGTGTGTGTGTCTCTGTGTGCGTGTGTTTTGTGTGCAAGTGGTACTTTTGTTTAAAAATGCGCAGTTGCCTGTGAATGTGCATGTCAGTGCATGCGTCATATCTTTTCCAAATGCTACAGGGGTGCAGCCAGCAATATATTATTGGCAGGAGCGCATGCTGAGAATTGTAAAGGTCCTGGCCAACCCTACGTTAAAAATTAGGTCCGAAACGAGCTGGGCAGTGACCGACCTTTATACACTGCAAGCTGGCCTCATCCCATACATGAACAGAGGCGTCGTAGGAGCCACTGAACAAGCGGCCCTCAGTGACAGCCAGCGCACGTACGGCATCGGTATGCCCTTCTAAGCTGCGCACCAGGTCCAGCGTGCTCAGGTCCCAAACCTGTGTGAAATTTGGCATTTGTATGTGTGTTAGCGTGCACGTATGCATAGATACACAGACAACACACACAAACACACGCACAGACACACACCACACACACACGCATGCACGCACACATGCATGCCCTGGTAGGTTTTCATGTCGGCTTTATGGTGGTCCCAATTTGCTGATGTGACGTGCGCGTGGTTGCCCTTGAATTTTAACAGCCACATTTTTAGGGCTTTTGCTCAGATAACCCCCTCTGTGGTTTGACCATGTGGATGCTTTCCTGTAAATTATGTGTAGGAGATGCGTCCTGAGGCTAACTAAACTCTAACCGTAACTTTAAACCCACGCGCGCGCGCGCGCACACACACACACACACACACACACCTTGATGGTGTAGTCGTAGGAACCAGAGTACAGGCGCCCGTTGGAGACAGCGAGGGAGAGGACTGGCCTGGTGTGGTTTCCTAGCACGCGTTCGCAGCGACGCGAGGGCACATCCCACACGCGAATCGTTTTGTCCGCCGAGGCGGACACAAGCCTGTCCCCGAACGCTTCCAGCGCCCACACTATCTCGTCGTGGCCCTGCAGGATGCCTGCTGGCTGCTGTTGTACCGCTGCACTGCTCTCCCGTCTGCTGCTGTGCTGCTGACCGGACCGTTCCTTGCGAGGCTTCTCGGGCGTCACGGTGGAGTGAGTGCCCAAAGGCACGCCGTGGTTGTGGGCCCACTCTTGTATAGCCGTGCGCAGCGCGTAGTTGGGCGTGAGCTCCAGGTGACGGAGCCTGCTGCCTGTGCAGGGGCAAGTGCGGTTGCCTTGCTTGATCCACTTCTCCATACAAATGCGGTCATAGGTGTGGCCTGTGGCTACCATGACAGGGTCTGCCATCAGCTCCATGGACACTGGGCAGTAGAAAGAGGTGGGCGCCTGCGGCTTGTTCTCTTCATCTTCTTGAAGGGGCTCTTGCTTCTGCTGCTGGGGCGATTGCTGCTGTTGAGGCTGATGCTGCTGCTGCTGCTGCTGCTGCTGGGGGGACTGCTGTTGTTGTGGCTGCTGCTGCTGCTGCACGACAGGGGTGCCCGCGCTTGTCTGTTGGTGGTTGGGCATGTTAGGGCTTCCGCTCGCTCCTCCTCCATTGCTGCTGCTCCTGTGAGCATGGCTGCTGACCCCAAACAGCTTGTTCAGGGTCTTCATATTGGCGGGTCTACCTTTCACTCATTTTCCAGCAACTTTCTTCGTTGACCCTTGGCGTGATTTGAATTCAATGCTAAAACAAGAATATAATTTGATTTTAATGACACATTGTTGTTTAGCACGGTGCTTGGAATGGGATGCATGTCATCTTGGGAATTGTGGAAAGCGATGCATTAGGAGCTGCTGCTAGCACCAACAGGTCAAATGCTGGGGTCTAGCACCCTATGCAAGCCTATCAGAGGTGAGATTAGTTTGCACGTTCCGGTCAGCTTAGGCACGGAAGCGTTGTCAAATTTGACTTGTTGGCGTGCTGTGTCACAGGTGCTTGTCCTTGGACTGTACCAGCTAGAAGAGGGCTGGTGAGTGGAAATGTGCATAATGGGTGATGCAAGCCATCGACCGCCTGTCAAACAACCCTTGTATTGTATGGAAACTACTACTCGAGAAACCAGACTTGATGTGTGACGAACGAGTGGAATATCCCGTGCATGTGCCCTGTGTGCATGACCTGCATAAGAGTGCTCCAATCGTATCGCTTCACAGGTCAGATGCGTACGCACATCCTGTATGGCCCTCATGCACCCTGTGCGGCGGACCCATTTCCCCTATTTTGGCGGACAAGGCCGCCAACCCTTCAAACCCATCCAACCTGGAGGCCCTTGCAGTGTTTCAGCTGCAAACCAAGTCCCACAGGGCACAGTAAATCAGCAACAACAGGCCTCCCACCTCCCGCGCAAGGTCTGTATTGTGTCCTGATGTTTTGCACAAGCGAACAATTGGAACTCCCCCCTCCCCCCCCCCTCCCCCCCACACATTCATGCACACATACACACACATGCACACACGTGTGCAAGCACCCACCCATCCATCCACTCTGCCCACACAGACACACATGCTCACGCATCAATGGCAAACACTCTCTCGCACATATACTACTACACATATACAATACAACACACATACACACACACGCGTGCACTTGCACACACGCACTAAGACACACACACTTATATACACAATACACACATTCACACGTCTACTACTACTACTACTACTACTACTACTACTACTACTACACACACACGCACGCACAAAGACACAAACACTTTACACACCTCTTCTACTACACGCACACACACACGCACACACATGCACACACACAGGTACGCTTCATCGTCCCCGAGTTCATCACTTGCCCGGGCCAGAACCTGGCCATCTTGGGCTCGACTCCTGAGCTGGGCAGCTGGAATCCTGAGCACGCCATCAAAATGGAATGGGCCCCTGGTCACAGCTGGACCAGAGACGTCGTCCTGCCTGCCAACAACGACGTGCGCTACAAGGTGCGGCATGTCTCAGCTTAGAAAAAGCCACACAGCTTACAGGATGTGGTGGCTTACAGGAGACGGCAATTGGTTTCACAAGGCTGTTTACTGCTCTGCCACCGCTCATTTATTCAATCTAGGCGCTCTGTTTGGCACGCATACACGCTTCAAAACCTAACGGGCACGCTTTGAAACCTGACGGGCATGGCTGCAGTTTTCGACGCCTGTGACAGCTTGTTGTGCAAACTTGTATGGTGGAACTTTTTTTCAGGTTTTGCAACAGCTTGTGTTTCATACAAGTAGACGGTGCAAATATTTTGGGGTTGGCCAGAACCGTATATTTACGCCGCACATGACTGTATATTTGATGAATTCCCTGCAAAGAACGCCGCATGTACACCGTATATACAGGGTTCTGGCCAACCCTACACACATTTTCAGCATAAGACAGCACAAGAAGCCTGTATGGGAAGGGGGTCAGACCGCTGACACAGTGTTTTGCAGCCTCTGGCATCCAACAGCGCATCCCCTGAGCATACCATGCATTCCTCACCAACAACATTCTTCACCAATGTATTCCTTATACCTAGGGTTGGCCAATACCATATATATACACCGTATATGACCGTATACTTGGTGATTTCCCTGCCAAAAACACCGTATGTACACCATTTAAGCATGGTTCTGGCCAACCTTACTCATACCTAATCCATGCATTTGCGTCTGACAGAGACATAGTGAAACCCACACATATTGCCCCCCCCTTCCCTCCTCACTCTACTCTGTGGTAAAAATCCATAGTGAAGTGCTGTGCCTTTGCTTCCTCCCCCCCTTCTGCTGTCCACTCGTGCCTCTCTACACGCCCACCCTCCTCGTACCCATCACACATACACACGAACACGCACACGAACACGAACGTCACGCACATGCACACGCACACGCACACGCACACGCACACGCACACACACCTCCTTGTAATCATCACACGTACACGCGCATGCGCACACACACACACATGCATGAGCACACGCACACACGCACGCGTACGCACAGGTGGTGCTGCTCCAAGACCACTTTTGCCTGTGGGAGCCTGGAGCTGATCGGGTCTTGAACCTTGCTGTCCCCCCCAAGGTCTCTAAGCTAAGCACCGGGCTGATCAAGAGCGGGGCCTCACCTCAGGCACTGCTGGAGGCTGTGTGCATGTGGGGCTTACACACACCATCACTGCGCTCCGTCGCCCCTGTGCGCTGCAAGCTGCTGGTGCCGAGCTACAACGCGGCTGAGGTAGGTAGTGGGTGTGCAGCAAGTGTGTGTGTATGTGCGCAGCAAGTGAGTGTGTATGTGCGCAGCAAGTGAGTGTGTGTGAGAGTGTGTGTGTGTGTGCGCAGCAAGTGTGTGTGTGTGCAGCAAGTGTGTGTGTGTGTGTGCGCAGCAAGTGCTTAGGGTCTGCTGGTGCGGAGCTGCACTAGGGCTGGGGTAGGCGGTGTTGTGTGTAAATGCAGCCATTGCCCAGGGTCAGCCTAAACGAATGTGTGGGAACAGTGTGCGTGTGCAGTTTTGACCTCACTGTGTGATTTTGTTTCAATTACACGCTGGATATGTACATCGCAAAGGTTTCCCACCTCCACACTCGCGTCCGTGGCTGTGCAGTTCACGGCGAATAGCGGCCTGTAGACATTGTCCTCACTCATGTCCTCACTGTCCTCCACAATCCATGCAGGGGCAAACACTGCAAGTTGTGGGATCCACGCCGGAGCTGGGGAACTGGAGGGTTGACCGGGGCTTGCAAATGGTGCAGCGTTCAGATGGAATGTGGGAGGCCGAGGTATCCCTGCCCACACACCGCAAGATTAGGGCCAAGGTGAGCTTTGTTATGTATATGTGTCTCTAAACGCATGAGGGCCAAAGTGAGCTTTGTTATGTTGTTATGCCACCAAACGCACGAGGGTTACTAAAGCAGCAACCCTGAGCACGCTCGTTGCACCAAACTATTAAAGCTTTAAGCTTTATCTTTCGGACAAATTGCGCCTTATTTGCGATCACTCATTTGCGGTGTATGTGCGTGTGAGTGAGTGTGCGAACGTGATTGTATAGACTAACTTGAACATTTGTGCCCAAGGCTTCAGGTGACCCCCCCCCCTCCCCCCTTCCACACGTACACACGCAATGAATTGCACATGCTCAGGACTGCACATACCCACGCCCCCCCCCCCCTTCCACACACACACCCACACACACACCACACACACACACACATACACACACACACAGGTCGTTGTAATGGAGCGAGACGGTCGTGTGTCTTGGGAGATAGGCTGGGATCGTGTGATTGAGCTTGCCTCCCTACCAATGCCA
>Ga0307947_1001139_pt1 | contig 20530 bp, 17 predicted proteins | sample OrgLakmetagen232_FD_201840 | JGI IMG/M metagenome (GOLD analysis project Ga0307947, IMG submission 201840) | Saline water microbial communities from Organic Lake, Antarctica - #232 | ecosystem: Environmental > Aquatic > Non-marine Saline and Alkaline > Saline | place: Antarctica: Organic Lake...
TGGAGCCTGAGAGGAAGCGACAGCATGTCGACCCTGATGCTGTTGCAGGAGGGAAGGGGAGTGGCAAGGAGGTGAATAGGAGAGGGGGGGAGAGTATTAGTAGCAGTGGCGAAGAGGAGGAGTCGGAAGGGGGTGGGGGTGCTGATGCTGGGCCTGCACAGCGCTCGTGGCTGGCGCCCTATATCAAGGTGTGTGCTTGACGTGTGTATGTTGGAAGATGTTGTCCTATTATAATAGACAAGATGGGTCACACGGCGTGGTTGTACAAAACGTTGTATTGTACTTGACGCGTACGTTACCGTATTGATCTGGCCGTGTGACCCATCCCGGATAATAGAGATGGTCAAGCATTGTCACAGTGCACCAATGCTGTACATCCTTACCACACTCACATGCTTTGGCAGACTCTCTTTCCCTGCCAGCGCTGCACAGTCAGTGTCCAAGGTGGAAAGTACTTTATAATAGCTGCTTCCCGTTAATCAGCCTGCTGCCGTTCTGGTCATGTGTAGACTGTCTGCTTTTGGAAATAAGTGCTTGGCTGTTTCTCTCGAAACATCAGTGAGAGGAGACGCATGGCCCATCACACAGTTGGTCGAGCACGCCACACGATTGGCCCTGCTCCTTGCTTAAGCAGTGGCTGTTCGCAGAATGCTTCAGCGATCACCTCTGCACTACAAATACAGGTCAGGGTTGTGGACAAGCACATACGTGGTGGTCGACTGTACCTGAAGAAAGGCACGGTGGTTGATGTGCATCCGGGGGCTCTGTGTGATGTTTCCATGGATGAGGGCAACACAGTGGTGCAGGTATGAGGGGGGCTTGCCTTGATTTGATGTTATCAGGGGACAGAATTTTTCTTTTATGGAGGGATGATGCAAGGAGTAAAATGGAAGCTGGTTAGGAATAGTGGGGGGCGGTTCGCAAGTGTCACGTTAATATGACTGATGAAATTTTGTGCATCTTTGTGATAGCAATTGCTTCCTCCTGCAGAGATTTGAGCTGATATTCAACCCAATGCCCCTTTGTATTAAATTCTTGCTACTCATCAAATCATAGTCAGTCTCTCCCCCTTTTCTCTCTTGCTTGCCTGTCCTCCACCACCTTTTTTTATCTATTCGCTGTTCCTTACGTGCCCAATTGTTTTCTTCCTTTTTGCCCGTCTGCAATTTCAGCTTGGCCAAGCTGCGCTGGAGACAGTCGTGCCTAAAGAGATTGGTGCTGCAGTGCTGGTGGTGGTAGGGCCCTTGCGGGGCAACAAGGCACGGGTGCAGGCAAAGACTGCCGAGGCATGCGCGGTGGGTGCGGCGTGAATGTGTAGAAGTATTGATTTGCTTGTAGGGATGTGCAGGAAAAAGTTAAAAAAGAGCTTGCTTCCTTGGCTTCTGGTCAGACCCACCATTCCTGTGATAAAACGAACCTGCACATTTTTCCACTTTTAAGTAGCCAGGACCCTTAGTTAAACCCGCTTAAGCACCCCTGCACACTCAGTTTTTGGTAGGAGGTGTGCTGGGGAGGATTCCCTGCCAGAAGGTCGATTTAATAAAGCTCCTCCAGGGTACCATCAACTTACCAGGGGTGTTTGCAATAATATTGGGGACATTTTGGTGAAGGTCCGGGGGTCTGGGGTCAAGGTCCGGTTTTGGACCCCCTTTTGGCAGGGAAATTTCAAAAAGCTTCAGCCTTTTTCTCCCTGCATGAATCCGAGAACCGATTTTTGCAGCTGATTCATTGAAACAATTATAACAATCAATATCAATAGCGATTGCTCTAGCAGCTGGACCGTGAGGCCACTAGGTGAGTTGTCATTGAAGATTTTGGATGTTCTTATAATACCAAGAGAGCCTATGCTTCTTGTGTGGGAGGTTGCTAGTGCAAGCTGAATTGATGGCTTTTGAAAATCTCAGCTGTCGCTGCCCACCACGGCCCAACCCCAGCATTCCAGACCATAATACTTGACAGGGCATGCCTTGGGAGCATACTGGAGGGTTCCCGACACTCAGGTGATGGCCAGAAAGCTTGTTTCCAGGGTTTCCAGAAATGCACCATTTTTGCCCAGCAAACAGGCCCACGCACTGAGTCCTTTAAGGGCAAATTTTCACCCCCCTTTTTTTTGCTTTGATGGGTATGGTTTGACCGTAAACCTATCTGGCAACAAAATAATTGGTGAAATTCGGACCAAAACCCGCATTTCTTTACCCCTACCACCTTTCTGGCAGGGAAATGGCACAAATCCAGCCCCCCACTCACACCCTTGACCCCAAACTCATTATTTTTTATGCAGAAGTGTTTCATATGTTCTTTCTTACCTCCCTGAACCATTAAAAATCAAAAAAGGATGAGGTTCGTTTGAGGGACGAAAATTGGCCAGGAATGGTGGGTCTGACTTCTGGTGTGGCCCCTTTCTGAACTCGTACAGGAAGTTCTTTTTATTTTTGTGGAAGAGTTGGGGCTATAATTTTGCATTTTTTGCCCCGTGCTAGGTTTGCACATGACGCTCCTTCACAACTTATCTATGTTGCCGCTCTACACTCCTGCCTGTTGTCCCGCATTCTCTGTGTGGTGAGAGGTGTAGGTATAAACCAGGGAAAGAACAGCAAAAAGCACAACTCAAGAGCTTCTTTTTTTCTTTGCTTGCAGGTGCAGTTAGAATCGGACTTCTCAGTGCAGCGGCTGCTCCTGGATGAAGTGGCCATGTATGTGGGGCCCATGGACGAATGAGCAGGCACTTGCGTGGTCGTCTCATGACTTCACCAACAAGCACTGCTGATTACTTATACTTGTAATAGTAGTAAAATAATGCTTGCGGGGTGTTGGTACATATGCAGAGACAAGTTTTCCCCCTAGTTACTGATGGACCTGTTTGCTCGATAGATTGATTTTCGTGATTAAGCAAACAATACTGTTGATGTTAATCTTCTGACAAATCCAAGAACAAGAAATCAGCCAGACTGGTACCATTTCTAGTACATTCCATGAACATGGTCTCAATTTTTTATAAGCAGATCTAATTTTAGTGCGTTTTTTCTCAGTGAGAAGTGGTAAGCCATTTTCAAAGTATCGCCTTACTTGGTTTGATCCACGGAGGCCGAGCTTGCTTCAATTGTGTTGCAATCAGTAAGAATTCAGCATGATGCCAACGACTTTACACCCTTAAACCTTACTGGTCGAACTAACTTCATTCATCAGCAAAAGCTGGAGGAAATAAATTCAGCTTACATATCCCTGATCCTCCTGGCTGGCTGGAGGCGTCTTCCAGCATCTAGATGAACAGCACATTTCGCTGAGTTGACATCTTTGCTAAATTGACGAGGGGAGTTGTCCGGTTGCTGCATAATAGCCTCTGTTGCAAGTGCCTAGCGAGCAAGAGGAAAGGATTGAGAAGCAAGTTGTTGCGTAGAAAGTTGGTTGTGCCTTTCATCACAATCGTGACAGATATTAGTACACTGTCAAAAAGTATTAATAGTATATATGCTACGTAGCATTATGATATATCAGCACCTGCTTTAATGGCAGGGTGTCACTGACTTTTTGAATGTACATGTGCTGAATTGCACGGGGCACAATGAAAACAGCCATAAAAAGTATACAGGCTCTTTGTTGGACAGATCAACTTAATAATCAAATAGTACATACAGCAATACAAAGGTGAAAAATTAGAGGCAATACCGTGAGGCTGGAGCTCATTCACGCAACATTTGAGGTGGCTTCCACCATTTTAAGGACAAATTTCCGGATGGGCTCGTGCTCGTGCAGCAAGAAACTGGCATCGGTAGCATCCTGTGATGTGATTAAAATTCGAGGAAGCTTGTAAATTGTAAAGAGAACATGTCACGCCCAATCGGTGGCATAGCAATTGGTTACCGTGCTGAGTCCTATACTTTGTTGTGACAGTGATTCGCCCCGACAAATGCATTAAAAGAACGCCAGATAATGACACATCATTTTATCATCTTTCCTCTGTGCATGCTGATCCTTGTCCACTTGTGATACTTTATTAATTGAGTCGCCCATACCTGGTGGCGATCCATGATTTTCTTGCTCGACCTGTATGATAGTGTGCGAGATAACTTACGTCACTGCAACAAAAGGTTTGTGTTGAAGCAGGTCAGAAAAAGTATAACGAGAGTCCATTATTTCTTTACTCAACCTCACACATCACCTTGAATTAAAGCTTAGAATGACTAGATGAACAAATCTGCACGCAAATTTTCTTCCAAAAGAAGTCCTTGAGCTTGTGCTTTGCTCCATTATTAGAGTAATGCACATTGCGGTTTGTACAATATTTCTACATCTCTCAGCAGACTGCAGGTATTGGAATGCCGCCTGAAAGATGATGCAATCCTTTTAGGGAGCAGCCAGAGTTCACGCTTGCTTGATTTCCACTCATTCTCATACTCACTTTTGAACCACCGCCTTGAACTGCTCCTTATCCAAAAGTTTAGCTTTGTACAGTGGATTCAGTAGCCCCCGCACAAATGCAGCTACTGACGCCTCTACACTCTGCCCCTCCTCTTTGCGTTTGCCTCCCCCACCACTGCTGCTGCCCACCTCCCTTCTGCTGCTGCTGCTGCATGTATGTGATTGTAAGTGTAAATGGTGTGTGTGTGTGCGTGCGGCGTACAGATGTGTGTGTCCTTGCAATTGTAAGTGCGTGCTAGTGTTTTGAGCTGTCTCTGTCTGTACGTATGTCTGCATGTATGTATATCTGTCTGTCTGTCTGTCTGTCTGTCTGTCTGTCTGTCTGTCTGTCTGTCTGTCTGTCTGTCTGTCTGTCTGTCTATCTGTCTGTCTGTCTGTCTGTCTGTCTGTCTGTCTGTCTGTCTGTCTGTCTGTCTGTCTGTCTGTCTGTCTGTCTGTCTGTCTGTCTGTCTGTCTGTCTGTCTGTCTGTGCGTGTAAACAAATACAAGAACAACCGTGATCCCACTGCAATCGTAGTAAATGGCAATTAACTACATACTGTACCTTTTCGATATCATTCCGGGTAAATGACGTTTTTTGCCCTCTGGGGTGGTTCCGTATTGTTAAATATATATTTATTTTGAGGCTCCGGGGTTGCCCAGGATTGGCGAATAATATTTATGAAATTTAGGCACCGGGATGGATCCGCAAAGGTACGGTATATAAAAACTTGAAAGTGGTAATAGCACTCGATGAAGAGGCAGGATGACAAGGAGCGTGACAGAGCATTTTGCACACTCTCAGAAAAGCAAGCACACTTTAAAAGCAGGGCAACCAAACGGAAAAAAGTTCATCCTGAAATGAGTAAGGAAAGACTCTATACTAGCTAATCACCACAGAAGGAAACTTAAAAGACCCATTAGCACATGAGCTATGGCAGTTTGAGATGCACAATTCAGAGATGTACCTGGCCTTGGCCGTCATTCAATTTGTATCTGCTACGCTTGTGCCTGCTTGAGTCTTTGTGCAGTCTTTCGAGTGCATCTACTCGAGCCTCGGTTGTTGTTATATGCGTCCCTTACCTGCTGCTACGCTTGTGCCTGCCTGACTCTTTGTGGAGGCGGGACCCATGGCTGCCTCCATCCCCATCCCTTCTCCGTCTTTTGCTACTGCCCTGAGGCCTGTGGTGGTGCTCCTGTTTCCTTGCCTTTTGGTGGTGAGGATTACGGTGGTGGTCCCCGCTGTCCTCCCTAGCACCTGTGGTCGAATGAACAGGGCCCGCGGTTAGATTTTGTTCGGATGGTGCTGGAAGCAGCACAGCTTGCTTGTAGTTATGAACAAAACATGTGCTTTTATATGGAAGGTCCTTGTGCCATGTAGTGCTGCTGAAGGTCAACTAGCAGACCGGACCTCTTCACTCATCTAGCAGACCGCACCTATTCACTCAAGCAGCATTTACAAAACAGCCTCCATTCCAATCCACTGCTTCATAAGTTGCAAGTTGCAATCATTCTTCACAAGGAGCTTCCTTTTGAGGTACACAACCCTATCGGTGAATACAATTTTTCTACCCTACTCTATTTTTCTACCTGGTGAGCCCGCCTCCAAGCCGCGAACGTAATCTTCATCCTCTTTGGTCTCTCCTCCTGAACCTTGAACATCCTCACTGCCAATAAGCAGTTCCTCTGCCTGCCCTAGCTCTTCCTCTATCCCCTCCTCTGCTCTTTCTTCCCCACTCCGCTCAGGGCTGCCATGCTGCTGCGGCCCCTCACTCCCTTCGCTGCCCTCCCCCACCCCCTCCCTGCTGCCTTGGCTGTCCCTGCTTATATGCCTGCAAGTCGCATCCTCCAGGCAGCACTCCGCTGTTGCATCATCTCCTGCAGGGCTGCTGATGAGCTGTTGTTGGATTTGCGGCTTCTCCCTCTCCCCCTCCTCCTGCACCACCTCCCCCTGGCCTCCCAACTCCTCCTGGCAAGACTCTCCCAACGCAAGGTCTCCCCTCTTCTGGCCACCTTCATCTACTTGTCTCAGTGGCTGCTGCGGCAGCACTTCATCTACTTGTCCCAGTGGCTGCTGCGGCAGCAGCGTACTTTGCTGCTGCACTTGATTCTGCTGCTGCTGCTCTTGATTCTGCTGCTGCTGCTCTTTTTGCACCTGCTGCAGCGCCACGTCTACACCCACACCCACACCTTGCACCTCATCCCCGCCAGCCATACAGCCACTCTCTTGTAGTTGTGCTTGCTCACTTGCTTGCACTCTCTCACACACGCACGCACCCCTCTCGCTGCTCTTGCCCCTTCTATCATCTCCATCCCCCTCCTCCCCCTCCTCCTCCTCCTCCTCCTCCTCCTCCTCCTCTGATGAGCTGAATAGGCCATGCTGATCTCCAAACGCACCCTCTGCACCTGAAACAGAGTTGACTGCTTGTTGAGGTGGCACCAGCGTTTTTAGTGTGGCTTCAGGGGTAGGCGGAGGGGCAAAAGCAGCAGAGACACTGCTGCCGTACTTAGCCTGTGCAAGCGAACGACAGTGCGCATACACACGTGTGTGAACTCATGAACATGCTCCCATGTAGCCTTTAACAAACTGGGCAACATGTGCAGTAGTATGCAGGTGGAAGTCAAGCATGACTATCTGTTATGGATGTTACTCATTTAATCCTCACCAGGACCCCTGTAGCTGCTCCCCCTCAGGACAGTGCCGCTACTCCAGCGTAGCTTAAGAACACACACACACACACAACCGCAAATGCACATGCAAACACATACACAGATACACATGTGCACATATGCACATATGCCACGGATGAACAGCACGTGATGAGCTTTGCCAACGTTTTAGTGCTGCTTGCAGCACTGCACTCCCCCACACATCTCACCAGCAGCTGCTCGAGCTGCTCCCTGGGCGCATGCTGCTGCAGCGTGGTGTGACAACACTGCGTCTGGGTGGAGACCGCAGAGTACGCATGCTTGCTGGTGACCTGAAACGGCAGACATAAAGTGCTTTAGCCACAGCAAAAGTAGTTCCGGGCTTGATGTAGGCAAATGGGGAGCAGAACGTAGGTCAATACAGTACAGCCTTTTTAGCTTCTGCGGCTGTAACTTGGTTCAAGGAGGCTCTTAAGGGCCTCATTTTCAAACCTTGCACTGTTGCACAACCAATGAGGCAAATTGCTGACTACAGAGGTCCAGCAATCTCTTCCCCTGTCTGTCTCATGGGTTCATGATATGCAAAGGTACACACCTTGCGTGCTGTTCTGCTCTTAACATCTAATTGGTTGGATGGTGAAATGCAGCAGCAATCAAAATGAGGGTCACGCAGTGAAGGGCGCCACATGCGCATACAGGGCTGAGTACAGGGCAGCTGGAGCTCCCTGCACAAACGGCTATTCAGCAGTGCTACACACTATGGCCCAAATCATGCAACAGCAGCTGACAGCAGTGGATCATGGAAGCCTTATGAATCCAGGGTGGCTGCAGGTTGCAGCTGTGTCAGGCCAGATTGAAAAGGGCTATAACGCCATAACAGTCGTTGCTAGTGCCTCACTCGATTGTTGTGCGTGGCTATTCCATACCCAGATGTGGTGAGACAAGTAAGCAGGGTGTAGTACCATCCTTAATTTGTGCCATACGTAAGGGCATACCTGCTTGTACAAAGCTGTCTCATGCGCAGCTGTGGCCAGCCTGGCCACAGCACGCAGGGCGGGGTCCCCTTTGATCACCTGCGTTGTGGTTTTGCATTACAAGCAGCACGGGTTCATGGTTGAGGGTCAGAGTTAGGGATTATTTTTATTGGTGAACTTAGGGTGAGTTCTTGCAGGGAGGCAGCTTAAGTTGAAAGTGTGACAGAGACGCCTTGCATAGTGAGGTGAGGGTTAATGTATTAGGGCTAGAGTGTAGATAAAAGCTAGTCATTCCAGGTCGGTAAAAGGAATGTGCACCAAGATTAATCTGAAATGCTATTCTGTAGAAAAAAGAGTGAAGTGGAGGTCAGGCACTAACTAGCAAAACAAATCATGCGAATGCAAGCACGGGCCAAACGCGGGGCCTACACAATCCAGTGCCTCCCCCTCAAGAAGGGGTCACACACTCATCCAAATCACGTGCCAAACATGAAATTTTGTAAGGAACAGACATGCAAACCACCGCTGCAAACCGCGGCTAGCCCCAACCCAACCAGCCTCCTTGTCCCCTTTAGGTCCCCTAGGCACAGGGTACAGGATAGTCCCACCCCTACTAGTGTTCCTTTGTTTCTCCAGGTGATATGAGTGTTCCTTTGTTTCTCTCCCACCCCTAGTGTTCCTTTGTTTCTCTCCCACCCCTCCTAGTGCTCCTTTGTTTCTCTCCCACCCCTACTAGTGTTCCTTTGTTTCTCTCCCACCCCTAGTGTTCCTTTGTTTCTCCAGGTGAAAGGAGTGTCGTGTGGCCCTTGCATCCATTGGGGAGTGCAGAACCCAAACAGCACACACCCCTGATGATCCAGGTGGTGACTATGCCGCAGCTTTTGCGCTTCACTCTCTGCCTCCTTACCTCCAGGGCCTTGCTTTCAATCTGTGCGGGGGCCTGACCGCGCGAGCACAGCTCTGCCAGCAAACTCAAGTAGCGTCCCGTCAGCAAGTCAGCAGTGCCCTGCAAAGGCCAAGCAACAACCGTATAACGGGCAAGTGGGCAACAACAAATGTGGGCATAAAATTGGTGCACAATTGTGAAAGGTCAAGCTGATCTTGTGCTTGAGACCGATGGGAAGACGCGTGCCTTGTCGTGTCTTTTAGTATGACAGTGTCACAGGAAATAACGCAGGATTGAAGTCCTACTAAAACAAGGTGCAATGTTTGAAATAAGCCCATGATTTGGAAGCGCAAGTGCGTGAACCTTTGGGTGTGTGGGACCTGCACAGAGTGTTGATGGGTACAATAGTACATAGCCTGTGTGGGAATGTGCACGATGTCAGGCTGAAGTTATGCCAATTTCGTGAATATATATATACACACATGGGTGCTGTTGTATGTACAGCGTTTGGGCGTTACTTAAAATGCAATGTGTAATGTCATATTCTTAGCTAAACAGTATTTTCCTTCGTATATCTGAGCTTATGGGTTCACTTAAAGCTGGTAAGGGACCGTTTACCAAGAAGCCAAACGATTGACCGGACTCAACTGCCGATCTCTCATCCACTCATCCATTATAACCGTTGCCATCTAGTACGAGTGCACAGTGCACCTTGTTCGGAAGCATTGCAGATTGCAAACAAGGTTTGTCCACATTCATGCACAAACTCCTACCTGCCTCACAATCCTTGGGATATTACTGCGTGGCACGTACGTCACGACGTGACGCTCTGGGAGGGAAATAGCCTCGAGCATCCTGTGCGCAAGCACCAAAGCAGCTGAAATAGTGAATGACTGATGAGGATTAGGTATATTTAAGTAAGTAAGCATGAAGCTCAGCTAGCACTCACATGCTCACAGTAACCGGATGTCTACAAAAGGAGCAGGAGCACATAGAGGTGTGCGTGCAAACGCGTTGGTGGACCTTTGCAGTGTGTCTTCCTCAGGAAGGCGTTTGGATTCACACCAATGACGGTCACGAGTGCCTCAGACACAGCCAGGGGTCGTCTCACTGTGATCCTAATTCTTGTGGAGCGACCATTTGCTCAGCCTTTTTACACATACACACACATTATCTTCCGATGTAGTCAATGAAAGGTTTCATTATTGCAGGCGTTGCTTTGACTTTCAAGCTATAGGTGTGGGTGCGCGGTGTGTAGCACACTGTAAGTACAATGAAAACCAAAACCCTTTCTATACAGTATGCCTCCACACACAATCATTTAAGGACATGCTAGCTAGCTAGCTACCAGTGCGAAGAAAAAACACGGAAATGAAAGAAATACGGAAGGTCTTTCAAGTGAAAGACACACGGAAGGTCTTTCAAGTGAAAGACACACGGACCTAGTGGGGTTGAGGAGTGAAGACAGGCTGGGGGGAGGTTGCGTCTGTGCAGCAGGCTTTGGTTTTGCGACCTGAACGGCTGCCTGTTGTGTTTGTGTTTGTGGGTCACCTGGGAGGACCAAGAGAATTGTTATTTTGTTTTGCACCCTTTTTAAACCAGTGGAGCACTCTTAGACGTGTGTGTGTGCGTGTGTGTGTATGTGTGTGTATGTGTGTGCGTGTGTGTGTTTGTGTGTGTGTGTGTGCGTGTGTGTGTTTGTGTGTGTGTGTGTGTGTGTGTGTGTGTGTGTGTGTGTGTGTGCGCACGCGCTTGAGCAGGGTGTTTACAAGGCTCATGCTCACGGTTTTGGGACGCAGCACGAAGAATGAGGGCACGGGCATTGAGCCCAAACCGCGGACAGCTCTGGAGGTCGTGCAGAGAGGGGAGGGTTGCTGGCTGATTTTTGCGCTCCTGCTGCACATGATGCTGTTTGTGCTGCTCCTGCTGCTTGCGCTGCTCCTCAATGGCTTGGCGAGCCCTTACCCTGATGGCCTCACTTTCCTGGGGGGATAAGAGCTTCCTCTTTTTGTTTTCAGCCATCAATTTGTTATGTGTGTGAAACAGCTGTAAGTAAATAATATTAGTAAGAAATGCTGAGCAAACTGGTGCTATGACATGTCCATTTCAGTCCTGGAAAATCAGAGACCAAGCTCCGTAGCTCATCTGCACTACAGGCCACTGCAGCCCAGTGATTTTGATGCAGTCAAGGTAGGACAACACCTGTGACGCTTTGCGCACCCCCGTTGCAAGTCAGATAGACACCCCACGCTTTAAAATGCGAAAGCCAGGAGCATGGCACGCACATGTGCACACACTCACAAACACACACACACACACACACACTCACACACACACACACACACACACACACACATACATACGCAAACACACACACACATTAACACACACACACACACACACACACACACACACAAACACACGCATGTATATTACAGACACAGATGCACACACGCATTACTCCCAACCGTCTTGTATGCACAAATTAACACGAAACTGCACGTGTGCCTGCAAGTGCTGTGCGTTCTCATTTCTCAACCCCGCTGCCACAATTTGTGACACAAACTCCACAGGCCGCCCACCTCCAATTGTTTCCCATCAAGTATGAGGTAAGCCACGTATTTCGTGCTCATCACCTGTGCAAAGATTGAGCACACATCTCCCTTTCCCTAAACAGGATTCTTTCTTCAACAAGGCCGTAAATTCTTTGGACAGGTGGGTAGCTGTAAAAGAAAGATGCTGCCTGTTCAGCTGCACTGTACCACTGCACAACACACACACAGAAAGACCACACACACACACACACACACACACACACACACATACACACACACACATGTCCGCGCACACACACACACTCACACACACAACACACACACAAACACACACAAACACACACACACAAACAGACATACATGCTCGTGTGACGCGCAGAGTGTTTTCCTTTGCTGCTGTGGACACCAGCAGAGGCTATGAAGAGCTGGCAGGCTTCATCACGGCACGGCTGTGCTTTGTGTATGAGCTGGACACGGTGGTGAGTCGCAAGCTGCTGCTGTATCGTGAATTAGAGCTGCAATTTGCTCGAGGGCACAACGCTTGCAGGCGTGTTGTAATCATAGACAAAAGCCATGCGAATATACAAGCTGGACCTGATGGTAGGCAACATTACAAAAAGAGCAGGGATGTGGCTCAGAGGTAGCTCTCTCTCTCAAGTAGTGGTGAGCTCTCACATGACACATGACTAGGGCTGGTCAGAACTATATATAAATATACGCCTGTTTATGATCGTATATCTGCCAAAAACAACGTTTATAGGTACACCGTACTTTACGGTTCTGGTTAACCCCACACATAACACTTGAAGGATTGAATTCACACCGGTTTCAGTTGTGAGTTGGTTTGGCTGTGCATGGTCCCGACAGCTCCAAGATGCCATGTGAAAAAAGACTAGTTCACATTCTGCTGCCTCTTGATGCCAAGAAGCCATGGTGGAAGATCAGAAATTACGCGAAGCGTATCCACCAGTGTCCCTCAAAATCATTGCAGCTTGCTATCAGGCATACACAGGTGCCCGCGTGTAGCCCACACACAAACACACAACTTCATACTGCACATACTTACACACACACAAATACACACACAAATACACACAGGACCGTTATCACATCAGCCAGTGTGGTACATGCGTGGCCACCTCCCCCGCAACTTACATCCTCACCCTAGGTGTTGTGCCTGCATGGCAACAATGCGGCGTGGCCTCTGCGCTGCTGGCACAGGCCAAGCAATATGCAAGCGCACAGTTGAGGTAGGAGTCTATGTGCGTGTATTTGTATGTGCAGCGGCTCAGAGGTGCGCTTGTGCAGAATGAACTTGAGGCTTCAGGTTTTGATCTGTGATATATGACATAAGTGCCAAGCGAGATTGACTCTTCTCGTAGTAAACAGGCATTATCCTTTGATTGTGTTGTTGCAAACATCAGCAAGTCAACAGTTTTTAAGACGTTGGCCACACAAGGTGACACGAAAAAAGCAAAAAGAGGGCTGTGGTAGTCGTCCCACATCTACTTCAGAAATGGAAGCTCCCTTCTTTTAACACTCCTCTACTGTAGAGGACACTGAATACAAAAAAGCTCCACTACAAGGAGGTGCCTTGGCATGGAGAGCTTCAAGATCAAGAGGGACTCGGGGGCTTTGCTGCAATGTAGGCCTGCTCAGTTGCTGCGGTGCTGGAGGCCTGTGCAACACAGCAGCCTGGTTTAAACAAAGCTGGCCTGCAAACTTGTTCTGTGTGCTTCCAATCTGCGCAGGTGCAGCCTCATCTTTCTGCATGTCATTGCCTATAACAAAGCCGCCATTGGTTTGTACGCGCGCAACCAGTACCAGTGCCTCGGTCTTCTCAAGGTAGGCATGCAGCTACACCCTTGCTGCCTACACCAAACCAACAATTGTGATTAGCTGTATTGTCTACCGTACACAGAAACAACATTGTCCTGCATGATCAAAGGATCAAATCCTGCATGGTACCGTACACACTGATAAGCTGTTTTGCCTACCGACCACAGAAACCACAACACCGCCCTGCATGGTCAAAGCATCAATCAGGAAAGGAAGAAAGAAGAGGCTATACGCAGTTAGTGCAACACATCCTGTCCTATGCTTTGGTCCTGGGGCAGTGAATTCACAAATATAACGCAATTTTAATCATGCAGGGGGGGGATGAGCATGGTGTGCATACCTATATAACAAGCGTGAAGTACGACAAGTAAAGGCGCCAAGAGGTGCCTTACCTTGTGTGTGTGTGTGTGTGTGTGTATGTGTGTGTGTGTGTGTGTGAAGTAGAGGAGCCTCCGCGCTCGGCTGCCTCCGTCAGTGGCACCGGAAGTAATTCTATATTAAAAAAGATGGTGTAAGGATGATGGTTTGTGCGATCTCCAGATCTGGTACTCCCGCAGCATGCTAGATATGGCAAGTAATAAATTGTAGATGGTATTTTTCCTGTCCAGCAGTACGATGTTTGGTGAAAAAACGGGTTGAAGTAGCGCGCGTAGGGAGCGGCGCTGGGGCCTACGTCTCCCTTTTAATGCAATTTCCCAATCTACGGTATCTTTCCTGTTTAGCAGTACCATGTTTGGTGAAAAAGCGGGTTGAAATAGAGCGCTTAGGGAGCGGCGCTGGGGCCTACTTTTCCCCTTTAGAGCAATTTCCCTTTTTTTGCTTTTTTGCTTATAAAAAGGGGCCACTTTGCCAGGGAGCTGAAACGTGCACGAAGGCTAAGCCGTGCCACACCGTGCCTGCAGGATTTCTACTGCCTGCCGACTGGGCCCCAGCCGAGCCTGGAGCGCACGCTTTACGACGCCTACTTGTTTGTGCAGTACCTGCCGGTATCAGCCCTGGACCTTAAATATCCTAACGGGTATGGTGATGGCAGTAGATGCAGCTGGTTAACCCCAATCCACAGTAACGGTGGCGTAGTGAGCAACCTTTTGCCCAGCGTCGGGGGAGCAATGCTAAATGCTGCGTGGGGCCACGTCCACTCCTGCCTCCCCTGGTTTTTAGCCAGGTGCGTTCTGTGCTTGTGTTGTTTGTTGGGCACTGTTGCAGTTTGGTGAAAGTAAAAAGGGCTTCTCCCCCTCCTTATGGTGCAAAAGCATTTTCAATAATCCGTGGTTACCCGGCAGCAGGCTGCAGATGCTTTTGAAAGGCATCAGACGAGGAGCTGCTTTAAAACTGTATCACGCTTTCAGGCTAGGATTGCCTGTATTTGTCATTATGACTATTAAGTGCCTCCAAGCTCCATGTGCACTCATCAACTGTGCTACTCTCTTTGGGTGGTGGTGGAGTGTTACGGCACCCAATACCAAAGCGGCTCCGTTTCTTTAGTCAATGTGGGGAGTGGTTTTCATGCGTCATTCTTCTATTAAAAGTGAGGATCTGAAGTGCTGACTTGCTAAAGAACATGCTAACTATCTTCGTATCTCACTTGCTTCTCATCATATGATGGCATCCTCATCGTCTTTGATGACACATGCAGGCAGCCGCATCCCCAGGCACAGCCATTCCACATGCCCGATGCAACGGCACAGCAGCAGCAGCAGCAGCAAGCTTTCACTGCGCCTCACGCAATTGGAGCGTCCAGTGACGGCATGGAGGTACCTATGACGCATGATTTGAGTTTAAGATGGCAGCAGCAGCAAAATAGTTCACGTATGACGAGCGCTAAAGAGGGTATGAGAGCCGTTGGCTCACAAACGCCTTCCCTATTTCAGTGGTTTACTGCTCCTCCACAATAGATTTACATACATGAGATATAAGGTAACAAATAACGCAGGTGGTGAATTCATTCCTCACAATTGTCAGAGAAGGAGTACTTATGAACTGCAAGACTCTTTCACAATTCACAATATTTGTTTGACGTGTTAAGGATGTTGAAGTATGTTTTCGTTTTCAGGAAGACAGCTCCCACTTCTAGGACACACAAGTTCATTTATAACGTTCTGCTGACCTAGTTGACATTCCTAGTTATTGAGGTGACACAAGTCATACCTTAAGCGCATAATGACAGTTTTTTTTGTTTCATTGCATTGTTGTTGGTCTACTACGTTCTGAAAAGCTTCCAGTGAGCTTGTTTTTTTGCGCTTACGGCCAGAAATGACCTCCTCTCACTCAAGTCCCTTGTTAAAAATGCCAAAATTTCAGAAGAATCACCTTTACAAGCATGCATAACACAAAGTTCTCTCACCAATTTTCTGAAAGAGCCTGTCACGGCAGGAGCGGTTTTCATCAGGCATTTGCCAGCTTGCTTTTATCAGGCGACGGCTCAAGGAACTATGCAGAGAAGATTAAGGCTTCTTGACAATAAGCCGGGGTTAATTTTCGAGAGGTCCTTAAGGCTTGAAGAACCTTGAAGACTGCACCACCTAGGCGGTGTCCATGGTAGGTATCCCCTTTTCAATAATCAACTACCGGTGTGCACGATCTGTAAAAGCCATATGAAAGTCAACAATCGGCTGAGTGCTAATAAATTAACTGCAAGAGTTTTGCTTTCATGCTCTTTAAGGCAAAGAAGCCCAGGACCCAATGTGTCTGTCGCTGCTAGCAAGCTGCAAGCCTAGCTAGATCTGGGCTAGACAACCTCCTCTTTATTTCTCTTGGCTGGACGTTCCCCCTTTTGTTGGCTACTCACGTATAGCCACAGACAGCCTTACATGACATTAAAAAACAGCTCTCACACCCGAATCTCCATCGCCATCACATCCAAGGAGGTGTCCTTCGATCCATTGCTAAAGCAATCCGCCAATCACCATCGCCCATCTACTTCTTCAAAGTAAAGTTCCGTGCCGGTATTATTGGTAAGAATGAACATCCGACGCCCTTGCTAATAAGTCAGCCACCACCTACTCCGACCTTGCAGACACCTCCATTAGAACAGCAGGCCCTGAGGGAAATCCCTTCTACAACATCCACTGGCTTGCAAAAGAAGACATAGAAAACCACACACAAACCCATAATCATACCCATACAACAAACATGGCCCATTCTCCTCCCCCAAAGCTTTGGTACCTACCAAACCACCATGACGCCCTCCAAGCACACATGCATTTTATCCATAAGCAAATTGGGAAATGCCAAAACTGAAGCGAACTACCATGCGATTCTGGAACAATCGAGGGAAACAAGCCCTGATTGAATTCAACCCAGCTTGGCTCAACAATCTTAAACAGACAATTCCTGAAACAACTTGGACTTGTAACAATAGTGCCCACGAGATTGGCAGTGCTCGTGTGAAATGCAAGAACAAGCAGAGGAAGAGATTTGAACTCCTACACCCAGATACTCCCATTGCTGCTAACATCAGCCAGTGGCAAACGCTTCATAACACAAACGTCAACCAGTACAAGAGCCCACACATTCCCAAAGTACAAAACTGGAAATCAATCGCATACACTGATGGTAGTGCCATGCAAGGTGCGATCAGCAAACAGCAAATTATAGGCGCTGGCATTTTCACCCCCACTACATACACCGGTTATAGTGATACCATCACTATCAATCCTGGAGGCAACAGCCCCACACTCACCATCAATAGAGCTGAACTTGCAGCTGTGCTAGTAGCGGTACAAAAAGGCCACACTGAAATTGCTACAGACAGTGCCTCATCCCTCTTTCAAATTAGAAAACAGCTATTGAGCCCAATGGCTGTACTCCACCACTTGCACAGAGAACTACTCAATGACATTGTAAACTTAATCCAATCCTCACCTTCTCCCGTCACTTTCTACAAGGTGAAATCTCACTCTGGTATTATTGGCAATGAGGGTGCAGACCACCTAGCACACAAAGCAGCAGTCAATCAAATTTCTGACATTTCTCTCCCGCCAGCTACTGACCCCTTCTACGACCTGTTCTGGCTAAGCGTTCCAAACAAAGTTGGCTCCCATGCAGAAGAGCTACGAATTTTGACTAACCTGCAAGACATTTTTAAACATCACATGCACACCCACCATTACCTTGGTGAAGCTAACACAGATACACTGCTTTACAAGCTCTGGCAAACATTGCATGATACGCCCGAGCGTGCAGCACAGCCCAACTCTCACACACAGCAACCTAATGCAAAGCCCCTTGCTCAACTCAGTAACACATTCTGGTCCATGCCAAATGTGACTTTTAAGGAGCAGGAACAAGTCCTTAAGTACAGGACGGACACGATACACACAGACAAGCACACCAAACGGTTTAGCCACACGACAGGGCCTGCCACATGCCCTTTGTCCGGAGGATCAGACAGTGCACTATACATACTTCTTAGGTGCAACAACCATACTCTGAAGAGAATGCATGTAAACCGACACCACCACGCTGTTAGCCTTGGTGGTGAAGAGATCAGCAAAGGCAAGCTGGGCTCAGCAATTGTTACAATGGATGCTTGTAACAGTGAAAAGTTATCTGACCTTAACATTGATGACATTGAAAGAAACATTCCCGACTGGGTTTTCCCAACACAACAAAACCTTCCAATTAGACATCAAAGCCGTCCAGATGGCGTGTTAATTATGCCCATTGAAGGAAGAGGCAGGCATTTGGATCCCAAACAGATCCCCCCAGAGGACAGAGACAAACATCATGTAGAATTCAAAATCTGCTCAGACATAAACCCGCAACAGACATTAGAAAAAGTGCACAACCAGCATCAACCCCTTATCCAGCGTCTACAAACAAGGAGCCTCCGAGGCATCTCTCGAAACAACAAAGTCACACTTCATGTTATACTCCTTGGAGTCGGGGGCACAATCTACAATCAGTACACCATAACTCTGGGCATCCCCACGCACAAAGTGCACTATCTAGCTACTAAACTACACTGCCATGCAATAAAAAGCTTGAACAAGATCACAAAAACAAGACACAAAATACACTTTAACAACAACAACAGTGATAATGGGGGATCTGGAAGGGGGGTTACTGGTAGAGCGGCTGGCTTGAACAGGGCTAGGCGCAGGCTGGATCGCATGGCTGACAACCCGCCGGATCCTCAATAGTCTCTGTTGTTTCTCTGTTTCGTCTTTCGGTGGGGCTCTGGCTAGTGCGAGCACTAGTTGAGAGCCTTTCCTTAATGCACGCTGGTGACCTCCAGTGCAGACTTTTACTTTTACTTTTACTGCCAGACCATCATAAAGGACGGCACTGCCAATGGAGCCACTAGCAATGCTTACCTAACATCATCCAATGTCCCCTTTAAGACCAAATGTATCATTATGAAATTCAGAACAGGCACCCTATATAATCAAAAACATGCGGTACTTGTTCAAACTCTCAACAAGTCAAACTTGCCCCCTCTGCCCACAAGTAGACAGTACCCTGCACATCCTTTCTGGGTGCCGACACACGCAAATAAGGAACATGATCACCGAAAGACACAACTTAGCATGCCGCATAATTTATAAGGCTATCAGCAAAGCAAGCTCCTTAGGATCATGCATTGTCTCCAAAGTTATAGGCAGCAACGAACGGATGACCATGCAAAATCTCCAGATTCCTGAAACAGCTGAAAGTAGAATTGTTCCCAAATGGCTCTCCCCACCCCGCTTCCCAGATAAAGACAGATTTACTTCCAGCCGCCCAGATTTTGTGCTGGTTACTCCCATCGCTGCAAAAACACAAAAACAACAAACTAATGTAGGGAGGTGGGTTCTTCGGAGTGGCAGGGGGTAATTGAGGGAGACTGGGAGCATCCCAGCAGCACCGCCAGCCACCAGTAGAGCCACCAACCCCAGACAGCACCGACCTAAAGACCTCAACAAAACTCGGCGTGACATCCACCTCGTCGAGATCAAGTATTGTGAGGACACCAGACCTCAGAACCAGCTGAACGCCGCAAAAGGACAGCACAAAGACCTCTGCAACATTCTCCAAGAAGCCTCCGTTACTCTCCACATCATCCTTGTGGGTGTGAGTGGCACCATCTACAACACTCACACTCTGAAGCCTTTCAAGGAACTGGGTCTTGATTCTCAAAGAGTAAAGAAGCTTGCCTCCAAGCTCCTGTGCACTCTGTGAACTTTGCTGCTAATCTTGTCCACACCAGACGTGCCCTTTCCAGTACTATTATCAATTATCAACTCTCATCAGGAGCCAGTTTCAGGCCAAGCCTGCAACCCTCCTGATCCCCATTGATTTTTCCTTTCCTTTTCGCGGTGGAGGAGCTTTACGGTACTCGTTACCAAAGTGGCTCCTTTTCCTTAATTTATGTGGGGAGTGGCTTTCACTGCCTGCATAGTTTTTTCTTTTTTTCTTTCTTTTAGCTAGGTTTGGCTGCAGGCTTTTTCCAAGCTTCAAATATAGTCTGTCCCTTGCAAGTACTTCTTGAAATGCATGCAGATCAACAGCTCCCCCACGAGTGTTGGAATTAATTAAGTAGGGTGCGAGGCGCCCTCATCATATTATTATAAAGGATTAAATTACTACATATAATATTTTGCGGACCCCGCATAATAGGATATTTTCAGGTGCATGGCTTGGCCTAGCTCATTCATTTTTTGGGCATAAAAGATTGGGTCATGCGTACTCAGCTCTTAAAAAGCTGCAAAATGACCCCCCCATGAATTTATTCTGAGTTAATCCATTTCCCCTCATATGCGGTGTATACGGAAATACAGCGTATAAACGGTCATATACGGCGTATTTACAGTATATGAAATTCCCATGTACGATTTGGGCCAACCCTACAAATATACGGTCATATACGGTGTATTTATATGGTTCTGGCCAACCCTACTCATAGCCATGGCAGCACCTAAATAGTCACACAAATCGTCTATGCCCCTTAATCTGTCAAAAACAAGTCTGGGACAGGATATAGCCTTCCGTCTGTATGTTTTTGTTAAAATCACAGGTCGTAGGCTGCACAACTCATTCCTTAACTTTCAGACTCTTACTGCATTAAGGTGTTTAAACTTTTTGTAAAGATGGGCAGCAAGTCTATAGCAAGCAGCATACAAGGAGGAGCAAGTCGTTAAAGTTGACAATCAAGACGGCATTTATACAGATTCCCATGTACGGTTTGGGCTAACCCTTGGTATTGGTGTGGGTGTGCGGGTGGATGATTGGTATTGGTGTTTGTGTGT
>Ga0307947_1001140_pt1 | contig 20527 bp, 23 predicted proteins | sample OrgLakmetagen232_FD_201840 | JGI IMG/M metagenome (GOLD analysis project Ga0307947, IMG submission 201840) | Saline water microbial communities from Organic Lake, Antarctica - #232 | ecosystem: Environmental > Aquatic > Non-marine Saline and Alkaline > Saline | place: Antarctica: Organic Lake...
CACTAGCGCGCGCTCACACACACACACACACACACACACACACACACACAACACACACACAAACGCACACACACACGCACACGCAGGAGCGCACACACACACACACACACACATGTGCATGTGTGTATGTGTGTGTTGTGCGTGTCAAATGGCAAGCATAGTTAGGTGTACCTGTCACCGCTCAGATAAATGTTAACATGCTTAGGCTCACACAGTGCTTCAAAGCTAGAAGAGAAAATTGTGTCATTCGCGTTCAATATGTACATCAGGCACCCAAGAAGGCCAGGGTGAAAAAAGTGCTTCCCACTGAGGTGCCTGTTCCTGTCATGCCAAAGGAAGATGAGCCTTCTGGGATGTCTCTGGCAGATGGCCTTGCAGGAGCAGCAGCAGTGTTTGCTGTCGGAGGCGCTCTCTTTGCTGGAGGCTCAGGCCTGATTAATATTTTTGAGCAACAGAGGTTGCGGCGGGAGCAAGAAGAGAGGCAGAGGTGGTTGCTGTGGTGCCTGCTGTTTGGGGTTGGCGTTTTTGCCTTATTTGCGGCATGGCGTATGGCGTGCTCGGCCACGGTGCTTAACGTGTATGTAGGATAAGAGGACCCTTCCTAAACGCTGTCGGGCTTGTATATGGCCTGCTGGGGGTTTATGCTTTGTAGACAGCTGTAAAAATAAATAATTGCGCAGGCAGTGAAATACCACTTCCCACATTAAATAAGGAATAGGAGCCACTTTGGTACCGGGTACCGTAAAACTTCTCCACCAAAAGAAAAGATCAATGGGTAACAGGTGGGCTGCAGGCTTTTTGAAACCATCTCTTGATGAGAGTTGATATCAGTGCTGAAAAGGGTACGTACGGTATGGACAAGTTGAGCAGCCTGCGTAATTGACAGGATGAACATGAAGCTCAAATTTCTTAACTCTTTGAGAATCAAGACCCAGCTCCTTAGAAGGCTCCAGCGTGTGATTGCTGTAGATGGTGCCACCCACTCCCAAAAGGATGGTGTGGAGGGTAACGGAGGCTCATTGAAGGAAGGAGCAAAGGCCTTTATGCTGTTCCTGCACGGCGCTCAGCTGCTTTTGCAGCCTAGTGTCCTCACAGTACTACTTGGTCTCGGTGAGGTGAATGTCACGTTGGAGAATGCTGAGATCTTTGGGTCGGTGCTGCCTGGAGAAGGTGGATCTGTTGGTGGCGGCTGGCGGTGCTGTTGAAGCGCTCCCGGTCTCCCTCAGTTGCCCCCTACTGCCACTCCTAAGAACCCACCCCCCTTCATTGCTAGTCTGTCGCTTTTTTATTTTCATGGAGTGGGAGTAACCAGTACAGCATTCAGACGGCAGCGGAGGCAAACCTCTTTTTCTCTGAGAAGCGGGGTGGAAAGAGCCACATTGGTATAATCCTAGTTTCAGCTGTATTGGGAATGAATGTGCAGATGCAATTGCCAAACACTCTGCCTTACATGATGGAGGTCATGACGTGCACGTTTAACCTCCAGCTTCAGACGGTAATGCATATACACCCCTTTACTGGCTTGCAACTAAAGACACCGATGAGGATCCCAGCGGAAAAGGGGCAACTACACCTAGGCTTCGTGCACTGTCTGATTAAAAGGCCAAGCTGAAAACAGAAATGTGCAAATTACACAGACTGGGCAGTGCCAAAACAGGCACAGGGTATTACAACTACTGGAAGGACCTTAGACCTTTGGTCAATAAACAAACCACGAATGCTTTCTGGAATAATAGCAATCTCAAATTCTACGAAGAGCGTAATGTTATGAAGTACCGCACTGGTACACTGGTACAACTTTTAATCATAAACACGCCTACTGGTACGGCTTCTCTCCCAATGCAAACTGCCCCATCTGCACTGGCACTGGTAGTGCACTTTACATACTCTCAGGTTGCCAACACACTAAGATGAGGAACATATTTATAAAACGCCATAATATGGCAAGTGTGCTGATTGTCTGAGCCCTACAAAAGGGACCATGCAGTGCCAACCAAATTGCCTAGACTATTTACATGCCGTACATACACGGAACAACGTTTGGAAAGAGAGCGTGCCCCCCTTGGAAATTTATGACTACATACAGCTACATAGAACAAAAAAGCAAAGGTAGAAATTAGACTCGTTCCTCCTCAGACTGTTAGAGAAAAAGCAAATGTCACAAGCATATACACGTTCTAAACTGCTAATGATGTACAATGAACATTGATGTCCAAGTACCTTCCCTCACAAATAAATGTAGTGTACAATGGTGTCAGCGCTTATATGCTCGCAAGTACACATAGCAGCATATGTAGGGTTGGCCATAACCACATATATATACGGTGTATATACGGCATTCTATGCAAAAAAATCACCATATATATGGTCATATACGGTACGGTGTATCAATACGGTTCTGGCCCACCCTAAACATATGCAATTGGCAATGCAGCGCTTTACTCGAGCCACATCCTGCACACTTGGGACACCCACTAAAATACACACAGCCATACACAGAGTTCATATGCTCACAAGCACACATAACAGCAAATGCAGATGACAATGCAATGCTTTTTACTCGAGCCACATCCTGCACACTTGGGACACCCACTAAAATACGCACAGCCATACACAGAATTCATATCTCATATGCTCACAAGCACACATAACAGCATATGCAGATGGCAATGCAATGCTTTTTACTCAAGCCACATCCTGCACGCTCGGGACACCAACTAAAATACACAGCCATACGCAGTGACTGCGAAGCAAAAGGTGTATGGCTCCACATAGCAACTGCAATTAGTCCTTGATGAACTGCATTTCGCGCACTCGATTGGGGGCATACGTGTCTTTGTGGGTGTTCCAAAGGTCAAGTAAGGCGTTAAGGTAGACACCATGGATTTCATCGGTGAGCCGCTTGAACTCCTCAGTGTTCCTGCAGTATAGAAGAAAGGAAATAAAATGCTCACTGTTCCGAAATAAAATGCTCATTGTTCCTGCAGCATAGCAGAATGGAAATAAAATGCTGACATTTTTATCAAAAACAGTGATATAATAGCAAATTGGCTGGCTTTAGAAGGGCTAGACGCAGGCCAGAGTGCACGGCAACCAACCTGCAATATCCACAATAGATCTAACAGTTTTCTATGTAGTCCATTCAATGAGGCTTTAATCAAGTGTGAGCTGAATAGTTGGTCTGCATAAGTAACAACTTCTTCTACATGGAATATTGTTTAGAGTCTGCATGACCCAGGATATGCAAATAGGCACAACAATTCACCGAGACAGAGAAGGGAAGAAACACGCCAAGAGAGTCAAGTCGAAAAACAATATGGCGTTAAGGAGACAAGCCTTCAGTTATCACGATATTCCGGGCATCAATTTCAGTGTTCAGTACATACTGATCGATTAAGCCCTGTGTCAAGAGCTTTACTTCCTGACCTGTCGTTCTCTTTGAAGCCATGGTTGGGCACGTCAATGGGAGCTCCGCAGACTGTATTTAGCGGTGTCTTCCTGGCCATCAGGCCTTTACCTACATTGTCAGTAGCAGGCTAACATGAGCATGTGTCTGCTTGCATGGGTGTCCTCTTTTGTTTTTTGCGCGTGCCATAAGCCAGACAGTGTAGGTGCATGGGAGTCTACCCTTAACTTATGAACTCCTGTTTAAAGTAAAAAGCAAATAAGATGACGGAAGTGATGGCCACATTCTGCTTTTATAGCGTTGTAGAAACTGTCATAAAGCGATTTGTCACGACAACAGGTATTTTTTTAGGGCAATCGTGATGGACGGTTGCTTCGTAGATGAGAAGAAGAAAAAAAGGACAGAGGAAAAAGTTTGACTACTCAAAGAACATCCTGCTTGCTGAGATCTGGCTTCCTAAATAGTCATTCCAATCTATTGAGGTTTCATTCATTGATTGAACTAGGCAATCCAAAAAAATGTAAAGGATCACATGCAGGATTTAGTGTTCTTGTGCATGTGCATGTGCACGGCATGTACTCTTTACTGACCTCCAAATGTATTGGTGCCCCAGAAGATGGGTGTGGCGAACCCGCACACACTTTTGACTGCCCTGCTCTAACAGGTGGAAAACACAGTGTCAGCAAGAAATCCAATGATGCAAAACGCGGTCTGGGTGTCAACGTTACTTGAAGGTTGACAAAAGTTCTACGAAGTTAAACTCTGCAGGGCCTTATTTCTTGCTTCCTTCTAACCCTGGTTATACATCCAGTAATTATCAACTTGGTCAAACAACTCAGCCATTTTATTTGGGTGTGCTGATAAGTATATGCATTGATTGGGTTGGCAAGAACCATGTACCGTATACTTGGTCAAACAATTCAGCCACTTTACTTGGGTGTACTGATAAGCATATGCATTGGGTTGGCAAGAACCATGTACCGTATATACGGTATTTTAGGCAGGGAAATCACCAAATATACCGTCATATGTGATGCATATATACGGTTCTGGACGACCTTACATGTATGGTATGTAGTACAACTGGCAGAGCTCACAAGCTTGCTAATAACATAAACATGAATCGTGCCATTGGATGCAATATTGTTTTGAATGGAGGGAAGGCACAGGCAAGCCACAGCACGGCAAGTGCACATGACGGGATAGGGACATGTGAGAGGAGGTAATAATGAGGCAACACAGGGAAACCGCAGCACGGCAAGTGCGCGTGGCTGAAGGGGTAGGGACATATGTTTTAGTACACATTCACAAGACATCGCCCGGATGCCTGAAAATGTAGCTGTTCACCCTTCAAGATCTCCCTGCCAGCACCCTTTAGGCCAGGCTGGAGGCTGGAGGGAGGTCTTTGCAATCCAGTTGGCTGCTGTTTATGACTTTTGACTCACTTCATGAAACGCTTGGTCCTGGACCCCTCCGCCGGTATGTAGGTGTAAAAAGTGTTGGTCTCACCAAAGGCAATCACAGGCACAATGGATGCGCCTGTCAGGAGAGCCACCTGTTTTTGTGAGAGCAGATGTGTGTGAGTATGCAAGCGTACCTGCACTATCCGTACCAGTGTGTTTCTTTTGCACGTGCTTGTGTTTTTGTGTGTGTGTGTGTGTGTGTGTGTGTGTGTGTGTGTGTGTGTGTGTGTGTGTGTGTGTGTGTGTGTGTGTGATCGTGTACAAGCATAGAGCGTGTAAGTACTGCAAACATGTGTCTAATTTATGTGTGTGCATGTGCATTTGAACAAAGATGATGTTGCCACATTCTCCATCAATGTCATTATCAAAACTGAACCACAACAGAGTAGTTTTACCAAACAACACTCTACTTGACTCCCACAAATGGCTGTATCAAACGCCAGCACACTATAACACAAACATGGCTGTATCAAACGCCAGCACAGTATTACACAAACATGGCTGTATCAAACGCCAACACAGTAACACAAACATGACAGCCAAACATGACGCCAACACAGTAATACAAACATGACAGCCAAACATAACACAGTAACACAAACATACATCCAAACATGATGCCAACACAGTAACACAAACAATTAAACATGACACCAACACAGTATAACACAAACATGACAACCAAACATGACGCCAACACAGTAACACAAACAACCAAACATGACGCCGACACAGTATAACACAAACATGGCAACCAAACATGACGCCAACACAGTAACACAAACATGACGGCAACACAGTAACACAAACATGAACAGCGGCACATGCATCTGCATATTTCCTCCCTATTGCACCTGCAGGAAGCATTCCTGTCTACCCACTCGCATGGACTCATACTTACCTACAAGATGTGTAACACACAGACAAACACAAAGTAGTTATAATGTAATACAATAGAAGTAAGTACGCCCACCTGCACAAAGCCTTTCCGTTTGCCAACTAACGTGTCATACGTATTCGGGGCGGACAGCAAACTTTCTGAGGCCCCTCCTGCACAGCAATAAACCACAAAACAAGAAATTAAGCCACTGAGATGACCGTGTTATTACGCTCAATTCTAACACACATAAGAGACACAATTATAAGCAAAGAATAGTGAATAATAGTACGGTGCTTAGCCTACTTATCAATTTTAAGCACAATGCAACAGCACTTCAGGGTTAACCGCACACACTGTACATATGTCATGAGTTCAAAACCTGCCAATCCTTGGTATACAGATATTTTAGAGTGAAGTCACAACATGCGTGCGCGCCTTATGCCAGTATAGAGGATATAAGAAGAGGTGGATCCATGACTTGCTTGCGTAAAAAACAAGAGACAAGAGATGACTAGAATTGCATAAGCAGGAGCCGTATGAGGAACATGTTTAAAGGTTCGAAAACAGCACACACTAACCAGTGGCTAGGAGAACAGACGACCCTGGGCCTTGCTTCAAAATGTTTACGAGGGATTTCCGGCTAGCGCTTCTCAAACCGTGCAGCAAAATGTACTCCCTAGAGCAGTGTGGCAATGCAAAGTCGACAAATCAGTACACAAAACCAACCAGGGACGCACGGCACACATGGTTTTTGATTGATATTTTCTTCTTACAACAAATCAGTTCACAAGACCAACCAGGGACGCACGGCATACATAAAAAGGGGGGTTTTTGGACGGTTATGTTGATCTCCTCTATTCTTATAAACGAAATGAGGTTTCTGGCAGGCATGTTTTGAAATGCTTTTCCCTTTTCCATAATAAGGGGAAACAAACGTTTGATTTTAGAGAAACACTTGGTTGATGATAAGCTATTGGTAGTGCAACACAATGCGCTGGAAGTGCAGCACAAAATGCATTGGAAGTGCAGCACAAAATGCGTTGGAAGTGCAGCACAAAATGCGTTGGAGTGCAGCACAAAATGCGTTGAAAGTGCAGCACAATGCGTTGGAAGTGCAGCACGATGCGTTGGATGTGCAGCACAAAATGCGTTGGAAGTGCAGCACAAAATGCGTTAATAGTGCAGCACAATGCGTTGGAAGTGCAGCACGATGCGTTGGAAGTGCAGCACAATGCGTTGAAAGTGCAGCACAAAATGCGTTGGAAGTGCAACACAAAATGCGCTTGTGACAGATAACAAAGCTTCCAGCACAATAAAGCGTGCCAAGGCAGACCTTGTTACAAATGGGACCTCGTTACAAATAAGAAACTGCGCATGTATGCAAACAAGCCTGCAATTGCAAGAAGGCGCGCAAAGCCTCAAAAATTACACCTGCAATACATCACACAGGAGATGGAGAAGCAAGGAATAGCAGGATGTGATACTGTGTTACAAATTTTCTGCACTTTGGGGCTTGTGAAAAGCATGAACGATTAGGTTGGCCAGAACCATATATATGCACCGTATGTGACCGTATGTTTGGTGATGTACAGATTTTCTGCACTTTGGCTTGTGAAAAGCGTGAATGATTAGGTTGGCCAGAACCATATATATGCACCGTATGTGACTGTATGTTTGGTGATGTACAGATTTTCTGCACTTTGGGGCTTGTGAAAAGCATGAATGATTAGGTTGGCCAGAACCATATATATGCACCGTATGTGACCGTATGTTTGGTGATGTCCCTGCCAAAAATAACGTATACACACCGTATGTGTAAGTGATTCTGGCCTACCCTATGAATGATCAATCACCTGAGGAATGGGACTTTAAAGTTGGAATCCAGCGTAACACAGTGCACCTGAAAGCAGTGGCGTGACACAGTGGCGTAACACAGTGGCGTGACACAGTGGCGTGACACAGTGGCGTGACACAGTGGCGTGACACAGTGGCGTGACACAGTGGCGTGACACAGTGGCATGACACAGTGGCGTGACACAGTGGCGTAACACAGTGCACCTGAAAGCAGTACACAAACAGGTTTGTAGTTTACATGGGTTGCCTGCGGCTCTGTGTGCTGCTTCTGCTTCTGCTTGTATTTGCGAATGCAAGTAGTTAGGGTTGGCCAGAACCATACATTTATAGGCATATACGGTGTACATGCGGTATTTTTAGCAAGGAAATCACCATACATACGGTCATATACGGTGCAGATCTGCGGTTCTGGCCAACTCTAAAAGTAGTCAAATTGCATCCAGGACGCCAGCAGGTCGTATTGCATAAATAATCAGACAGAGCAACGCATAGATCGTTACACCAGCAGGTCGTATATGCTGTGTATGAAAGCCATCAAGGTTGTATGGTTCATAGAAAAATTAATGTCGACAATGCACTAGACAACACTTTATACCTGACGCAGGTTGTACACTTAAAATGATTTAAATCAGAATCAAGTACACTTCCACTCACATTGATGCCTGGGAACAGACGGGGGAACCCAGTAGCATGGGTAGCAAAGTTGATCCAGCCGCTTATGGCGCACAGCCTGCATTTGGTATGTCGTGCACATGTTTTGATGATATGGCGCACAGCCTGCATTGGGTAGTATTTTTTGCACATTATGGCACCACTTATGGCGCACAGCCTGCGTTTGGTATGTCGTGCAATTTTTTAATGAAAGCCATGCGCGTGATAGTACTTGACTATATGTAAGCATGCGCTTATGCCTGGGTGTGACTTGATCCCTGCAAAAAAAAAATATTTCCCTGCAACATCCTCACCCCATTCAAGGTGGCCTGTGGGGTATATGAACAGATATGCCTCCTTAACGCCCTTCAATCCCGTAGAATTCCCCCTTTCCTCTGCTCTACTTTCTGGCGTGCAAGCTAAGTTTCAATGCTGGCAAATAAGCAAACAAGTAGGGTTGGCAAGAACCGTGTATACACACCGTATATGGCCGTATGTATGGTAAATTCCCTGCTAAAAATACCATATATGCACTGTATATACATACGTATATATGGTTCTGGCCAACCCTAAAAATAAGCAAATAAGGCACAAGGCACACACCAACCACACACCCATGCACATGCATCCATGCAGCCATATGGGAGGCATGCATGTGGGGTAAATCTTACCCTTACTCACCCGTGTGGCTGCATAACAAAGATGTAGTTCTTGCTCGGCTCTAACGCTTGGGTGCGCACGAGCTTTGCCGGGAAGTACGCAGCCATGTAGCGCCACAGTGACCTAGGATGCAATATTGCGCCATAGTCGTGAATTGTTAACAAGGAGAGGCGTAAAAAGTGCAATGCTGAATGCCACAGTACACAGTACACTGTGACATATTCCGACATGAGCACCAGAGAGGCAGGATTTGCTTAAATTTTAGAGCAAATAACAATGCAATATGCAATGGGCCTTTTTAATGGTGTAATACTGCCAACGACAGTGGAGTTTGGAGCTGAGGGCAAAAGCCTGAAATGGCAAACATGGCTCAGCATGTGTATACAACAATTTGACTGCGATGTTCTTTTTACCTCCATGTCAGCAAAGAGTGGAGATCCCTTTCTCATGATGGAAGTGATGGAACCTGCTGGCCAGCACAGGCTTACCCTAGGCTAGCACCGTTCAGTCAAACATGGTCGTGACTGTGATCTTGTAAGTCACAAAATCACGACAGTCCAAGACGCTGAAGTTAGGAGCTGTCTGGTCATTTCTTGTTTCTCGTCATAAATACATGCATGCAATTGGTCATAAACACAGAACGTTTTCCTCCTGATGCCTTTTCATTTTAAAGTTATTGTGCCACTCGGCGCCGAAGTGGTTCCTCTTTCTACTTTCAACATGGTTTCCTCTTTCTACATGTTCCTTGGTGCCAAAGTGGTTCCTCTTTCTGAATCCTTGAGGGAATTATTTGCACTGCCTGAGTAGTTGGCTGATGGCTTGATCTGTAAACTCTGTAAATTCATGAAGGAAGTACTTCAAAGTATTTGTAGGGTTCGTCAAAACCGTATATACACACCGTATATGACCGTATGTATGGTAAATTCCCTGCTAAAAATACCATATGCACCGTATATACGTACGTATATATGGTTCTGGCCAACCCTAAGCATTGCACTGCCTGCGTAGTTTTCATGTTTTTTAGGAGGATAAAGAGGTCAGTAGCGACAGAGATCAGTTGTTAAGGGTCTTTTCTCCTTTCAGTCCCCCAAAGCATCCCCACCAGCACCTTTTCACAGAACCAAGACCTATTCTCATAAGTCTCAGCTGATGGATTTGTTTGGCTAGAATAAACCAGCAGACAACCGGCCTAGCAAGCTGGCTGAATCTCCCAATGGTTGTCACAAAGGCAACCTCAAAAACTTCCAAGTCGTTTTTCTGCAACCCAATGATAAAAACGATTCACTCACTCTTTGACTACCCACCCCTTTCCAGTAGGGTGCAGCAGCAGGCGCTGGTTCCACTTTCAACCTCAAAAGTATGCATGTTAGCTACATAAGAATAAACCAACTTGACTCGGCTGAATCTCCAACTCCACGCCTAGTGCATTACCCCATGCAAAACAAATAAAACCGAACATGACCTGGCTAAATCTTTCCAATCCAGCATTTTTCTCAGATCTGTGCTTGCCCTGAGTTGAATATTAACCAAATAAAAGGGGGAATACATTTTTCTTTTTTTGGGCGTCTGGCAATGATATGATGACCAGCCGTTGCAATAAAGAACGCATTAATGATCTTGGGTAGTAGAATTTCTAGCAGAATTTAAAAAAAGCATTATGATGTTGATCTCTATAATGGTGGTGTAGCCGTCAAAATATGGCATCATTCCCTTTGGATTGCGCGCAGATGAGTGGAAAAACACCATGCAGAGTGCAGAGGTACTGCGACTATTAAAACAATGCCTATAGCACGCGCACCACTCCTTCAACCACATCGGCCATTGCTTGCACCCCGGAGCAGCAATCACGTCCTTTTGGCCTGGACCTGCAGAACCAGTTGAATGAGGTGCGTGAGCGGAGGGTGACGACGTGCAGGCTTGTACTCACAATCTGTCTACCAGTATTTGCAGATCTCTCTTCTGATCCCTATACCGTACACCTCCATCCCAAAGAGAGAGCACAGCTAGAAGGATGGAAAACGTGACATGATATGCAAATGTGCAAGCTCAGAAGCTCGTGCAGTGCAAAGTGCAGCAGAACATGGCGGTGACAATGAATACATTAGTGTGGGTTGATGAAGGGCAATAGGCTCTATTGTTACTGCCTTTGAGACTATTGAACACTCCTTACCCAGGGCACTGAGGAAGAAATACAGCAGGTAGATTGTAACGATCGTCCTGGTGTACGGAGAAAGTGTGAAGGACCAATAGATAAAAATTGCGATCCTGCATTTAGGTGTGTGTGTGTGTGTATACATTGTATGTATGATGGGCACGTGCACGTAGTGAGCGTTAAATCGTACATATACGTGTGCATGTGTGAGTGCATGTGTGTGTGTGTGTGTGTGTGTGTGTGTGTGTGTGTGTGTGTGTGTGTGTGTGTGTGTGTATGTGAGTGTGTGTGTATGTGTGTGTGTGTGTGTGTGTGTGTTTGTGTGTTTAAATGTGTGTGTGAGCGTGAGCGTGTGCGCGTGCGTGCGTGTGTGTGCGTGCGTGCGCATGCACCGTGAATGTGTGTGCATGTGATCAGTACTTGCCATAATTGTGCGCAAAAAGTTAACTGGAACCAGAAGAGAGCCATTCTTTCCCCTACTGCATCCTTCACACCCATTGTTATGTAATTCGAGTCGCTCAATCTAAACAAAACTAAAAAGACGGATAAAATAAATTACATTAAACTGATTAAATTCAGGGTGACAGTGACGGAGAGATGTAAACTTTGAGCCTTGCTCACTTCCGTATCGTGGGGGATCACTCAGCTTGTCCATTATGGGGGTTTTGCAGGTAGGTCAAAGCATCCAGGCAAGAGCTGGATGCCTGCGTAAACGCGCATGCAAGCGTAACATTGTAAACGCCCTCATCACCACAATCAATCAGGGATTCCACTGGCGCACCTACATTCTGGCGCACATGGCGCTCTTTGTTATCAGTTTGCTATGTGTCATGGAGTTGGTGAGTGTGCATCTCATCTACACGCGTGATTACATGTGTGCTTGCATGGTCAATCGTCACATGCACAGATAGTCGGACAACAACGCCGGCGTTATGGCAAGCTTATACATCATGCCATGACAACCGTGTTGTCTTGCTCTTTCTATCGCAAAGCTGCTTATGTGTAAATTGCAATGTTTGAAACATCTGTGGTAGCTGTGCGCTTCGCGGGTGGCATGTTCAATTTCGATTGGATTGATATAAGTCTGATTAACAGGCCAAATGGTGACATGCTATTTGCAATGGATCGCCCCTCATCACATTTGTGGCCTCCTTTTCAAGGGTGATGTTCTTTACTTACACTGTCTGCTCCGCACCAAATCTTTCAGGCCCTGGCCACGCATGCGTTCATCCTGGTATCATGTGTGGCAACTAATATCGTGATCTCGCACTACATGAGCTTGCAGACAAGGTAGGTTTGGCGAATGGCATTCATAGGAGCATCAACCAAATTCCTAAATAACGGACTGGCTCAAGCCGTGGGCCTGTGTGGTCTTGTAGATCATTCAATAAATTGTTGTGTCACTTCAAATTGCGGACCGCACAGCAGACTAGCAGCATTTCTGGGATTTTTTCAGCGACAAACGAGCAAGACTTTTTTGACGTTCATCCGCAAGGGATGTCTCTTTTAACAAAAACAAACTTGCGCACTACCTTTAGACAGGTAGTCCTTGTTTTATGGGAAGGTAGCGCACACACAAGCTCCCTGTCCTGCTTCCTCGCGTTCTCAGGCAGAACCCCCCTGATTGCCATCTTCATGATGGAGGAGCAGGTGAGGAGCAGGGGCACGACGAGGAGCCCCTGGAGGTCGTACAAAACCACGAAGGAGGACAAGACGGAGGAGCAGGAGAGGAGCCTCCGCTGGATGAGAGGCTGATCCTGGAAGCACAGTCTGCAGACTTGAAGCGTATGCCATCCTGGTCCAGGACTCGTCGATCTGGGTCCCATCGTCGCAGCATTGCGGTTGGTTTTTTTTTGAACTAGGAATAGGATTGCAAAGGGAAACAGCCTTCAATTCAGGCGTGTGACTGCTTGCCTTGTTGCGGTGGCATTCGTGTTGCGCTCTATAAGAACAGTTTAACCTCCGTAGGATGTGCTGGCTGCAAAGAGGAAGCCATACGCACGGCAATGTTGCCTGTAATGAGCATGAAAAAAAGGGTAACCAGTCCTGGCCTCATGTCCTCTGCTTGTCGATTCTATAAATGTCGCAGGTGGCCATTAAAATACAGATTGAGTCCCTTCATCCAGAGAACATGCCTGAAGACGCCCTGGAGGATCTGGAAAGGACATTTATTGAACGGTGCGAGGCAGACTCTGAGGTATCACCTGTACGTCGGATAAGCTAGTCAAGAACAGACTCTGAAGACGCCTTCAACAGTAGTTGCCCCCTCCATTAACTCATGGTGTGCCGCTTGGGAACAAAAATGCTTGCTCTCTCATGTGTAGGTCTCAAAAGGCATCTGAAAGCAGAATGATGAGGAGCACATCCCTTGGTGCACGTTTTGCATTGCTGATCTTTTTTCACCCCCCCCCCGGCACATACGCGTGCTTTACACGTAAGCATGATGACCGGCCAGCAGTTGCATCATTTTATGCACATGTGGGCGCAGATCTGAAGGGAGCGTGGTCCGGCGCACATACTTGCGTCCAGGCTGTGTGATGCTTGGCCTGGAGTGGGAGCTGGCTGTGCCTCTTGCATCTGAGCTCGTTGACAGCCCTGTCATTCTTCCTGGGTCTGCTAGCTTAAGAGCGAGCTCCACTGAAGATATGGAATCATATCAACCTGCTCTGGAGCTTGAGGTTGTGTGCGGGGTTGTGATCGTTTGGGTCAGGTCCAAGATTGAACACGTCATTGAGCACAAGGACATTGTGGTTCTTCAGGTACGCAAGAATGGTGTGCTTGAGCTGTAAGTGTGAATGCAGAAGCTGGACATCCCTTGCACTCTGAAGTCGGATGGTGAACAGATGGGTGGTTGCCCCCACTTTTCTGCTGCTGTATCTGGTTGTATGATGAACTTGCGTAGCAGGGTCGGTTCCTTCATTGCCTGTAACCCAACTTCCACAACACAAAAGTTCCAACACGAGCATCCACTCTAAGAAACGCGTCCACATGCAACCACCACCATTTTGCCATGCAGGTGAGCAGCCACACAGCAGTCTCACCACTGATTACACACACATGGGACTCCATTGCCAACACTTGGACCTTAGTAAATTCAGTGCAGCTCCCCCTTTACTCCCCCTCCACTCCACCCCCATCGCTGTCTCCCTCTCTCTCCAAAACGCAGCTCCCTCCTCACACACATCACACCCCTCCTGGGCCACACCCCTCCTTATCCTCTCCATCTTTCTCCCCCTTGCACTCGCCCCTTTATGGCAGTGCTGTCGTGGTGGAGCCGAGCAAAGGAATGGCTTAGCAAAACCGCTGTGTGGGTCAACGCAGAGAGGCATGTGCAAAAGTGAGGCTGTGGTAAGCAAACGTTCCAATGGTTGAAACTTTGATGAAGGGAAAGAGTGCACTGTCGACCATTTATGCATGGGTCCTTGGGTTTCTTTGAGTATGGGCCACGGCAACCAGAGTGCAAACAGAGCTGGTGCCTTTTAGGTGCACGTGTGTGTGTTTTTCAGCGGGTGTGCTTGAAGCACAATTGGGTCAGGGATTCGGTAATGTTGCAGTTTGTTTAAATCAGCGCCCTCACTCAAAAGAGCAGTGAAACCTACACCTACTCGTCCGTTGTACATGCATGCCTTCCCATGCACGGTTGCTCACTGGGAATGGTGAATGCACTGGTTCAATTTGATGATGCCCTATGAATTGTGGTGCATCCAGCTATTCAAAAGACCAATGTGTATTTCATTGCAATGTGGCCATTTCATTGGTTATGGTGCTGTGTCTCCGACCCTTGAATGCTAAGATCTGCAGCAATGCTAAAGTATTGAGTGTGGCATGGCAAGTACAGACATGACACAAAGTAGTTGCTATGGTTTGGATTAGTCTTGTGTGGATGGTGGTTGGTTTGCTTTGAGTGCAGCAGAAACGAAGAGTTGCGTCGTCCAGGAGATTACAGGGATGCAAAATGTGTTGTATGGATCATGATTTCTACGTTTTTCTGGTAATGTCAAGTGACAAAGTAGCTGCAGAGTGTCTTAAGTGTGATTGGCGAGCATCACCAACATCGATCTTAATCATGCTGCCAAAGTTAGGGCCCTTCGCATGCCTTTCTTTCTTGAGATTTATGATGTCATGATGCTCCGGTAATACCAAGTTAATGAAAAATGACGAATGCAGGGCTTAAGTGTAATCGGTATAATGACATGGAGGACAATGACTTTTAAGTGGGGCAAACAATGTCAAACTTTTCTTCTTGCTCCTTAAGTGTTATGTTTAGTGTACAGCCTGTGACTGACTGCGCTGTGTATGATGTTCGAGGGAGTTTGCCGTACGAGGTTCATTTTAAGAAAGGGCAAGGAAGAATATGAATTTGGCTTCTAGGTCTAAAACTTCAGATAGGAAGTTGTGTTTGCTCATTTTTGTGCTGCCGTTGCATGAAAAGGCTGTTTGTCGTTACGTGTCACGCTCAACCGTTGGCAGTGACATATCGTGTGACAAGCAGTTAGTTGGTTGACAGTTGAGAATGGATTTGATAGTTTTGGTAATCAATTGACAACATGTGAGCATTCTAAGAGGTACCATTAGAGGGGATTCTCAAGAGACCCTGTACCGTGTAAGAAAAATTTTCCCGTCTCATCATATTAACGTGTGACACAATGAGACCGAGAAGTCTGTCTGAATTAACGGTCCCAGCTCCGGGAAGGAGCAGTAGTATGGCAGCCATTCCTTCTTTTTCCTCTGCTCTTGGTGGGATTGTATGACCCTGCAAACCGGTTTCTGACACTGATGTCTACACTAAGCATCAGCACTATATAGTTTATTAGTCATCAATAAGACTGGCACACCCAGCTTCTTTCAAAGAGGACAACGTGAACCCCATGTCAACCGCAATACCTGATCATCAGGCAAGCATTTTTTGTTGCTGATTTGGTGTCGTTCTGTAGGGTGTTGACTAAGAACAACTAAAACCCTGTTTACCATTTGATCTGCTCGTCAGATCGACTGGTGGTGCCTGTGGCTGTCACGCAGCCCAGGGGCGCCTTGATCATTAAAGAAACGTCTATTAGTTAGTCACGACACGAAGCACAGAGAGTAGCACGGTTGTGGATTTGGTTGTGCAAAAAGCAACATTTAAGCAAGAACCGTGCTACGCACATTCTATTGCTAGATAAAAGAATGTGATGTGCAGGACCAGGTCAACTGCAAAAAAGAATGAAATTTCCAGCCAAGGACTTGAAATCCATAGAAAAAAGACATGTGTTGTCACCACTTAGGTGTACAATACTACAACTTGGGCCAGAAACATGATAGATTGCTTATGAGGACGTCTGCGTGCGCAATCAGCGCAATTATTACCGCCATCATAAACACCTGTAGCATAAACATCCACTATCCGTTTTGAAGGACAGCTTGTACTGATTACTTTGCAGCCCTTGCATCAAGCAACGCACTGAAGCTGGTCCACTCTAATCAGGTCGGACGCACTGAAACCGCTTCAAGACGGAAGTCGGAGCTTAAGGTCGGATGCCTGAAGCTGGTCCACTCCCAAGCAACGCACTGAAGCTGGTCCACCCTATTCAGGTCAATTGTACTCTGAGCTTAAACTAGTTACACCTAAAGAAACCTGCTTAGTTTGCAGTCCATGAGAGCTAGTCACACACCATATTTGGCCAAGAATACTTTGCAGTCCCTCACAGTAAGGCACTGCCTGTCCTAGCTAGCTGTACTCCCTTCTCAAGCGCAGTAGCAGCTCGGTTGAAAGCGAGGACCTCGCAGGCATGTGCTAGACGGACCTTACAGCCACCACCTTATTCAGACACCTAGCACTGCCAAAATGCAGGGCGACCATGCACCAGAGCAACCAAAGACTCATGGAAGCTGCTGTGCCTGCTTACACCAGCTGCGCTGCTACTTGTAGCTTTGCTGCTGCTGTTGCTGCTCTCTCTCTTGCTGTTGCATCCGTCAGAACTCTCAGCAGCAGCCTTCCCAAAGCCCATGGCCTTTGTGCCACTCTTACCACGACCGAATACACAGCAAGGCTGAGGCTGGGCGTGTGCGAGGCCCAGCACCACTTGAGCAGATGCAACTAGCAAAGCAGAGGTAGGCACAGGCATTCGTTTCACGGCATAATAGCATGTGGCATGCTGCTGAGGGGGAGAGTTGAGCTGTCCAAGCAGCTGTTTGTCCTGCACTTGTTGCTGCTGGTCTTGCTGTTCCTGCGTTTCTGGCCACGCCTGCCAACCCGCCCCATTTGCCTGCAAATTCTGCCGGCTTTGCTGCTGCTGCTGCTGCTGCTGCTGCTGCTGCTGCTGCTGCTGCTGGCCTGGTTTCTGCTGCTGCCGCTGCTGCCGCTGCTCTAGTTCCTGCTGGCTTTGCTGCACCCCCTGCTGCTGCACCATACCAGGGCGGGGCGAGGCATGATAGTAGCTCACCCAGCGATTAAACGGACATGCCTGCGTTGCTGCCTGCTGCTGCTCCGTAGTGCGCCCGGCCCCAGCACGCTGGAACTGCTTCTGTGCCCTGCAGGCTCTCCCCAATAAGCGACCAACAAACCTTGTTACACCTTTATTGCTGCCTGCAATGCTCGTCCTCCCACTGCGAGTGCTCTTGTCACCATACATGGACGTGCTGCTCCAGGTATCGACACTAGTGCTGTTGGTGCTGTCAATGCTCCTGCTGCTGCAATTGATGTCGGTGCGGCTGGAGGTGCTGGGATCTTGGGCACCTACACGCTCATTGCCACTGATTGCTTGTCCATGCTGCTGTTTGGTCATGTGCACTTCCTCAGACAGGAGGAGCTCGACTGTGAAAGAGCCTGCATGCAAGTGGGCACACAACCGTGAGAGCCTGAGTGCTTGTGCATCGCCCATGTGTAGGGTTGGCCAGAGCCGTTTAATTACACCGTATATGACCGTATATTTGGTGAATCCTCTGCTAAAATTACCGTATGTACACCGTATATATATAATATATTTCCGCTTCTGGCCAACCCTTCTCATGTGAGTAAGGGCGTGTCAGTGGGCAATTGTGCGCAGTCTTCTTTTAAGGGGGCATATGTGTGTGGGGAAGGTGGTGCATAGTGCATAGTGCATAGTATATAGCACAAGCCACATAGACCATGTAAGCAAAGGTGCACTTGTTTTGGGAGCGGTTGCACATAGGCAATAGGCAAATATAAGCACCTATGGCAAGTATAAGCACCTATGGCAAGTATGAGCAAGTACGTTAGCAAGTACATAGGCGTGTATAAGCACCTCTGGCTAATATAAGCAAGTACATAAGCAAGTACATAGGCGTGTATAAGCACCTCTGGCTAATATAAGCAAGTACATAAGCAAGTACATAGGCAAATGTAAGCACCTCTGGCAGGTATAAGCAAATATATAAGCAAGTACATAGGCAAGTATAAGCAAGTATATAAGCAAGTATATAAGCAAGTATATTAGCAAGTACATAAGCAAGTACATAGGCAAGTATAAGCAAGTATAAAAGCAAGTACATAGGCAGGTATAAGCACCTTTGTGCAATATAAGCAAGTACATAAGCAAGAACATAGGCGTGTATAAGCACCTATGGCAAGTATAAAAGCAAGTACATAGGCAGGTATAAGCACCTTTGTGCAAGGTGGTCGTGTGCTGATGCCCCAGAGCAATAACGAGGCTGCTTGCCTTTTGCATCATATCGTAAAATCCACACTCTCTATTGCTTAAGTGAGACGCAGCACATCTCTGGACACAGATCTTTGAGGGATGCAAGCCTCTATTGCTTTAGTTGGACGCAGCACATCTCTGGACGCAGACCTTTGAGGGAGGCAAACCTCAATTGCTTAAGTGAGACGCAGCACATCTCTGGACACAGATCTTTGAGGGATGCAAACCTCAATTGCTCAAGTGAGACGCAGCACATCTCTGGACACAGATCTTTGAGGGATGCAAACCTCAATTGCTCAAGTGAGACGCAGCACATCTCTGGACGCAGATCTTTGAGGGATGCAAACCTCAATTGCTCAAGTTGGACACAGCAAATCTCTGGACGCAGACCTTTGAGGGAGGCAAACCTCAATTGCTCAAGTGAGACGCAGCACATCTCTGGACACAGATCTTTGAGGGATGCAAACCTCAATTGCTCAAGTTGGACACAGCACATCTCTGGACACAGATCTTTGAGGGATGCAAACCTCAATTGCTCAAGTTGGACACAGCACATCTCTGGACGCAGATCTTTGAGGGATGCAAACCTCAATTGCTTAAGTGAGACGCAGCACATCTCTGGACACAGATCTTTGAGGGATGCAAACCTCAATTGCTCAAGTGAGACACAGCACAGCACTGACTGCTCCAGCAATAGGCATGCAAGATGTGACGTGCAAGCAAAGATTGCACTGGTCATGCACGCGTGCACATCCACACACACACACACACACACACACTAACACACACACACACACCAACCCACCCACCCACACACACGCGCACATCCATACACACCAGGGAAGGCCATGGGGTGCACCAAGCGCCACACCAGCAGCAGCAAAGGGTTGTGCCTGAGCAAAGAAGCTGCTAGGAGCAGCAGCATCCTCAGCGCCACAGCGGCCATGTGGGAGCATGTGACAGCTAGGTGCCATGCTGCTGTGGTGGGGAGGAGGGCAAGGAGGGGAACAAAAAGGAGGACACCGACGATGAGGGGCTCGACCACAACCTCCTTTTGCTGCGTGTGTAGGAGCGTGTATGTATGCATGCGTGTGTGTTTGTATGTGTGTGTGTCAGTATGTGTGTGTGAGTATGTGTGTAGGAGTGTGTTTAAGTGTATGTGTGTGTGCAGGAGTGTGTGTGCGTATGTGTGAGTACTTGTGTGTGTGTGCGTGCGTGTGAATACGAGTTTTGAGCCACAAAGGAGCGTGAGTTCGTTGAAACAGGGGGGTTAAAGGGGGGCCACGGGCATGAAATTGAGGGATGTTTTGTAGGATGGCTTTGGGATGCTAGGAATGCAATGGACATTGAGTGCAAGCATCAAGCATCAATGCAATGGACATTGAGTTCAAGCATCAAGCATCAGCGCAATGGACATTGAGTGCAAGCATCAAGCATCAATGCAATGGACATTGAGAGCAAGCATCAAGCATCAATACAATGGACATTGAGTGCAAGCATCAAGCATCAACGCAATGGACATTGAGTGCAAGCATCAAGCATCAACGCAATGGACATTGAGTGCAAGCATCAAGCATCAATGCAATGGACATTGAGTGCAAGCATCAAGTATCAATGCAATGCACATTGAGAGCAAGCATCAAGCATCAATGCAATGGACGTTGAGTGCAAGCATCAAGCATAAATGCAATGGACAATGGACATTGAGTGCAAGCATCAAGCATCAATGCAATGGACATTGAGTGCAAGCATCAAGCATCAATGCAATGGACATTGAGAGCAAGCATCAAGCATCAATGCAATGGACATTGAGAGCAAGCA